>Ga0214923_10004980_pt1 | contig 15661 bp, 15 predicted proteins | sample LL1510_MetaG_FD_177993 | JGI IMG/M metagenome (GOLD analysis project Ga0214923, IMG submission 177993) | Freshwater microbial communities from Lake Lanier, Atlanta, Georgia, United States - LL-1510 | ecosystem: Environmental > Aquatic > Freshwater > Lake | place: USA: Georgia | collected...
GGGCGCGGCCGAGGCCGACCTCGACGAGATCATCTGCTGAACGCGGGTCTCGTCGAGGTCGGCCTCGGCCGCGCCCGCTGAGCTCTTGGCCACGCGAGTCCTGAGATCTCTCTTGTTGCCCCGCTCCCAGGTGAAATCAAGGCCCGCCGCTTTGTCGACTCTCTTTTTGGTAAAGAAATTCCCTGCCCCAATGCCGTTTTGAAGGTCAATCTGGCTGGCCTTCAGAGAAAAGAGAGGAAGGGGCGCGCGGTCAGCGGCCAGCACATCGCCTTGGGCCGCACCCAATGCAGCGGCGCTGAACTGCACATCAAGGTTGTCTTTGGCCGCTGAAACGACCTCGGCAAGAGTGAGCGAGGGCGCGGCGATCCCCCCGAGGGGCAAGAGCAGCCCGACGCAGAGCGTCACAAGCCTTACGGCTTTCTTGGGGGGGTGGGGGTGGGCCATGATGGCACCCAAAGAATGCTTTGGTGAAGGGCTCTCTTAAGCGATGGGCGATGTTAGCAGTCTTGGGGCCTTTGGGGGCACCCGTAATTCAGCGTGTGTTGCGATAAAACAATATGCCGATCCACTCATGCAGAGCGATCTGCCAGCGGGTAAGGCCGCCCAAGAGGGAGTATTCGCCCCACGTTGCCGCTGCACTGGTTTTGAAGTCCACAGGGTAGGGGGTCGTGTTGCACCCTGCTGCCCCGAATTCTGAAACTGAGCGCGGCATATGCGAGGCGGAGGTGACGAGCAGCCAGCGCTCGTTCTCGCATCTCTGGCCTAAGAGCGCCTTCACGCGCTGCGCGTTTTCTCGGGTGTTGCGAGAGTTGTCCTCAAGCCGAACTCTGCGCATGTCCACTCCCTGTTGGCGGTAGAAGGCTCCTGCAAGCTCTGCCTCGGTCGTGCCCGTGGCGAGGAGTCGGCCTTCTCCGCCCGAGAAGATGAGTTCGAATTTTGGATGGGCCCGCATCCAAGCCAGGGGTAGGGTCATGCGCTCGGCAGCTTCACTGAGGGGCACCTGCCCTCTTGAGAGATAGATGTCTGGGTGCCCCGTGGCCCCACCGAGAACAATCACCCCAGCATGACGACCAATAAGCTCTTCGCTGGGAATTGAATACCGGTTCTCGAGCGGCCTCAAGAGCGCGTTTGGAACGGCCTCTATTCCCAAGAGGACGAGAAAGACGAGGCCAACCCAGAGCATATTGAGAGCCAAACGGTGTCTGCGACGAATGACGAGCAGAGCAATGGCCCACCAAACCATGACCCAGATCAGGGGTTGGGTGACGCCAGCAGAGATTTTGGAGAGGATGAACTGCACAGGAGTGTTAGTAGGCGAGCGGGCGGTGGCGGAGTCTAGCACTGCGTCGAACTTTCCTCAATAACGCCTGCGGGTTGGTGCGGAAGCGCACGGACTCATGCAGCCTCACCATGAATCGCCAGCATCTCATGAAGCCAGGCTACAAAGCGCCATTCGCACTCCTGCAGCAAAACATAAGACAACCGCTACATGGCCTCAGCAACCGCCCTTTTCAGGGAATACGTTCCCGACAGCGTGAAGCTTCCATGGACTACTATGACGCATAACCCTGTGGCAGGCATGCGGACGATGTTTAATTACTGTGCCTTAAAAACCCGTGTTTCGCCAAGATCACAGACCAAGCGGAAGGTCTGATTGCCAAATTGTCCCGAAGATTCGAGCAGTGCACGGCTGGCCTTATCTCGCTGATAACCCTCCGCTATGGAATGATTGGTGTTGTTCATACGTCTTTGAAATTCATCATCTGGCAAATAACCAATGGCTTGACTATCAAGCACTAAAAAATCTACAGGAGTGTCACAATATTTACTTTGATAGGAGAGATTGTTCCACGCCAAAGATACACATGCATTCGGCAAGCTCAAGGAGTTGATGAGAGATGGCGCGGTGTAGTCTAGGAAGATGTGTTTGAGGCTGGCCAGCGGTTGGTGGGCGGTAATGCAGGCCATCGTTTTCTGGGATAACTCCAGCTTTTGAGTGGACTGTACTTTCTTGATGTAGTAACTCATGTGGTTCCAAGCCGTGCTCCTTTGCTCTAGTTCTGCGGTAGCGCGCTGGGCGGCATCTGCCATTAATACCACTATCATCACCACCAGCAGCCAGACGGCGCGTGGGTTTTTCAGCAGCGGCGCTAGACCCAGAAAAAAAAGAAATGAAATACACGTGAAATAAGATCCCAAACTCAAGGAATTTTTTACCGTGAATGAAAGATAGGCCCCCACCATACCCAGCGCTATCACTATAGCCCTGAATTCGAAGCGATGAGGATTTTTCTTGGCTGCACCATTAGCTGAGCAACCGATTAACAAGCCGCAGGTCAATATCCCATAGACCACCGCCACCCCCGGTGTACCTAGCGCGCCTTCGTAAAAACGTTGCCAAGTACTTGACGAGCCAGAAGGAATGCGGGTAACTTCAATGAAGTGCTGCAAATTTTCTAAATATGTGCGTAGTAGGCTGGGTTTAAAAATCACATAGGGCAACTGAGGAGCCGCCAACAGCACGCCCGTAACACAAAAGATTGCTGCCGCTTTGAACACCCACGTGGGCAAAGGCTGGTCACCGTATTGAGCCTTGAGTCTTTTATACACAAAGTACCCCACTAAGGGTGTGATCATCAAACCCGTGAGTTTGATGGCGCCAGCAATCGCAAGACTGATAGCAATTTTTGAGAGCTCTTTTAAGTCTAAGGCACGATCTCGCATCGCCAAGTAAAGCGAGAGCATGGCAAAGAACATGATGGCATTCACCGTGCCAAAACGCATGGAGAAATAGCCTGTAAAAGGCAATAAAGTCAGCATTAACACAGCACCTGCACAGACCCATTCAGGCATCGCAAAACGCTTGAGCATTTTGCGTAACGTAAGTAAACACAACACTGCAAACAGCAGAGAAATCTGCCGTGGAGCGACAATCAAGGGCCAGTCAATATGACCGATGTAACTCAATAAGAAGAAAGGAAAGGTCACCAGCGACATCGTCATCCAGAAGACCCAGCCATAGGCGTAGTCATTAAGCGTCAAAAGCTTGCCAATATGGCCTTGCAGCATATTCAAGTGCACCTGACGGATGCTGTACTGAAAGGCCACGTCATCGACTTCTCTGAAGCCCAAATAACCAAGCTGGGAAGAAAAGATAAAGTTCTCCACAAACAGCAAAGCAATGACAAGAACTGTCAACGCATAGCACGCGCGCGTAAAAACTTTGTAATAAGTTGTCATCTAAGATCCCAGATTTGCCGGCTATTTTGTCAGACTCATACGGTATTTTTCCGCATCCCAATTCAGCAAGGCGGTCACTTCCTCAGAGGCTAAAGGTTTGAGCTGCACATGCTCAGGCTGACGCCGCAACACCTCGTAGTAGCAGCGCAGTTGGACGTGCTGAGCTAGGCTAAAAGCAAAGGTCACATAGACCCCCGCGCCCCGCACAAACACCAGGCGAGGGCTTTCCGCAGAGATTGTCAGGGGGTCTTGCAAGAAGCTCTGCATGTCGTCATAGCAAACCGCTTGGTGACCTAAAAAAACTGCATGATCGGGATATAACACCCAGTCCGACGACAGTTTGCGATACAAGGTGGGGTCTAAAACAAGTTGCTGCAATTGCACATCTGCTAACAGCGAGTATGCGTAAGATCGATCCAGTGGCAAAGGCAAGGCGATCAGATCTTGATGAAGGGATTCTTCCCGTATCGCAGGTTGGCATGCTGTAATTAAATCGCACAAGAGTGTTTCAAGCTCTGCCGTACTGGCGCCCCCTAAGACCACACCATGATTACCCATAAACACGACATCTGCATCCGGCCTATTTTTGAGTTCCTCAAATACTGCTCTAGCTAAGTCAGCGCCAGGCTTAAAGTAGTCGACGAAAATCCACTTAACTGCATCGCCAACAAGGTTCTGGATTTTCTGCCTTGCATTGATCCGAACCAAATGGGCGAGTATTTCGACCGCATGAAGATGCACTACTAATCTATGCGGCATCAACGCATGCAGTAATGTTTCGATCGAAGGACGCAAGCCAGAGCTGCTGGCCACTTCTGGCTTTACAGAAAAATCTTGCTTCGCAAGCGCATCTTGCAGATGTGTGAGGTTTACAGGAACGAAAATTTCTTTCGATTCAGCTTCAGCGAGCCACGTACCGGAAGCCTTGACCCACAAAACACTGCCATCCTTCCAGGAAACATTCCCTCCGGCACCTTGCACTAGTAATGGGTCAGCACCAACCTGTGCGCAAAATTCCTTTACTTGTTTTTCAATACTATATGCTGCCGTGTTCATTGTTTGGGTCCTAGCTTCGCAAGCATTGCCCGTAGTTCGCCGAAATTATTGAACGTTGCGTCTGGTGTGTTGATATCTGTGCCGACCTCTACGCCGGGATGTATCTTTTGCAATGTAACGGCATTGATTTTTTCCCTTCCTCCGCGGATGTCATTGACAGGGTTGTCGCCAATCATCCAGATGCAATCCCCCTTAGGACGCATCTTCTCTAATGCGATTTGGAAGGGGGCTTCATGCGGCTTATCGAAGCCTGCTTCTTCACTTGTAACGATGTAATCAAAGTAGTGATCAAGGCCGAAGTAAACAACTTTTCTAAATTGAATCTGTGCTGTCAGATCTGTCACGATTGCCGTCGGTATTCCAAGCAAACGGATGTCATCCAATAATTCCTTCACACCATCAAACAGTACGGCATTACTCAAAAATGTACGCCAATAGGTTTGTTCAAAATCAAGCGCCAAGAGCACTTGTGACCCTAAGCCCATGATCTCCAACATACGCTGCAGGTAAAGCAAGCGACTATGTGAAGAGGCTGTGTGCTTGAGGCGTCTTTTTACCTGTGTTCTGGCCTCATTGAATGCTTTGTCAAAATCATCCTGAGAGATGGAAAATGTCTTAGTGACCTTCTCTCGCACCGCCGACTGAGCTGCAGCGTGCGCAGGATCATACGGATACAGTGTGTTGTCTGTATCGAACAAGAAGGCGTCTGGCAAGCGAGTGAATCGCTCTTGATTATTGATTTTCACTATATAAATCGCTTTGTCAGTGCTTGGCTGATATGAGACAACGTGATCAACTGCATCAGGCCCAACATCCCATCCTGCCACTTGGGTGGAATATCTAAAAACTCTAGAACGCGCGGACACAGTATCTCTGCCGCCATGGCAATGTCGGCTGCTGATACTTCACCTTCTATGGTCATTTTTACGTCAGCGCCATCATTACCAACCACGATATCAACATGCAGCCCACAGACTCCGACAAGCACCCGGTGTATCGAGAGCTCGTTGAATCCATTTCTGGTATCGACAACAAGTTTCAGTCGAAGAGGATGCTTGTCATCCAAGTCTTCCAGCATCTGGGAGTGAATCGGTTGCAGAGAGAGAATCAAGTCCGCGTGATTGGACTGAGGGCGGATAAAACGCTCTGAGTCGGGCTCTCTCTTCTGAAAGGATCCAAGTACCCTCTCAACTGTATGGCCACGTTGCTGTACATCGCGCTTGAGCTTGAAATGTCGTCTTAACCCTTCATCAATGTCCAAGTATATTTTTAAGTTGTAGCACTCTCTAAGGATCGGGAGATAAAGTGCATGCAATGCACTTGCAATGATGAAATCATTGCTATCAATCTGAAACGGCTTAGACATTCGACCCGTCTGGTGATCGTAATGTCGAGAAAGAACACTCTTGCCATCGGTCAACGACACAAGATCGTTACAAAATCCTTCTAGATCGTTTGCCATCGGGTTGAGATGGGTCATTACCTGCCACATAGGCTTTTGTCTGTCCCATAGGTGGTAGTCATCACCAGATAGCTTGACGACAGAATGCTCTCCAAAAAGCCCGGTAATTGCATCTGCAAAGGTGTCTTTACCAGCACCTGAATCCCCCGCAACTCCCACCACAAACGGTTTTCGACTAAGTCTAAAAAAGTCGTTACTGCTGATAGCCTCACGCCAGACCCTGGTTGCAAGCACCAGACCGATGGCAACCATTCCCGTATGTAGAAGCGAGGCCGTGTGACTACCTAACTGCCCGGGAACGTGAAGCGCAACCCCTAACGAAAACTCGCGCCCATTGGCGAACTGGAGCGGTGTCACGAGCAAGGTACTCAAGACATACGCCGCTGAAAATACACTCACCAAGAGGATGGCCATTCGGCCGCTCATGGCTTGATAGAGCGCCAAAAATGGAAGACACCACACAAACCAACCGGGAGAGGCTGGTGTCATCAATACGATCAACAGGATAGCCATGCCTGTGGTCGCCTGGAACAAATCAAAGTTAAGGCGCCGAACTCGCCATGCCAAGTAGAGCATGATCAAGTAAATAAGGGGGACAACATAGATCGAAACGTTTCCAGCCAAGCCGATGGCCAGCTGGTATACCTTCCCCATTTCCGGATTTCCAAGCAGCATTTGAATGCCAGCCGCCGAAACGAAGAAAGGCCCCCCAAGCAGAAGGATGCTTAAACCGAAGCCTGATAGAAAGTTTGGTAGACGTTTTCTTAGTGCTTGATTGTTGAACAGGTAGATCGCAAAAAACGGCAAGGCCACGATCATGCTCAGCTTGGCGGATATCGCCGCCGCAAGAAGGACGCCTGCTAATTTGAGCCTAATTTGACGTACAAAGACTATTGAAAGGCATAGCAGCAGTGCGGGGATCAAATCATTCAAGCCCAAACCATAACTGGCCAGAATGACGATGGGAGACAGCCAGTAGGCAAGCAAAAGCAAGCGATCTCGATCAGGGAGAAGCCGGCGTAACGTCAGCAACAAACAAAAATCAGCGACTAGGAGCGTTAGCTGGTATGCATAGAGCAGCGGCAGTCCAATGAGCTTAGCAACAAGCGTCATTGGGAGAAAAGCCACCCACATTGCGTAGCCGTATGGAAACGCAACAGGAGCCCCCTCCATAGCGATCCACGCTGACCATGGATCTAGGGTCAGCACTGAGGTACTGACATCTAGGAAAGGTGCGTACCACTGCGTTACAGCGAGTGACGTCATGCAGACGATCAGGACCAAGCGAACTGCCAGTCCAGTCATAAACATGGGCTGAAGAAGCATTTTCTTCATTGAGACGCAACCGCTTTTTCCCAGAGATCAGGACGCTTTGTGCAGACAGCATCAGCCACGATGCTTCGCTCTTTCAAGAGCGATGCCAGTTGCGGGATTTCGACATTGGCATCACGTCCTTGCAACTCCGGAGAGACAAGGCAAAGCTTGAACCCTGCGTCTTTTAGTCTTCTTGCATCTTGCTCACTGAGAGGAAAGTGGGTAAAGCAGTCAACCCATACCCAATCCACCTTGCCGGCCAAGGTCAGCGCTGTTTCAATAGATTCAAACTCTGAAACACGAACAGCACACCGATGCTCGCCCGCCTCAGACCATTTCACCAAAAAAGGGAATGATTGATCGAGAAAAAAATAATCAGTGATTCCTTTGGATTGCATCAAAGCAATCAGACGCGATTCGAGCCCCTCTTCTTTTACGTTGAGTATCAACGTTCCATGTCGATAAGCATTGATCCACTCATCGAAGGATTCACCAGCGACGCAAGGATCATGATGGATGATCAACCGATCACCCTCACTTCTGATATCAACCTCTATTCCATACTTTGAATCGGTGGCTAGAAGTTCTGACACTGAGTTGCGTCGGTGGGAGATAAGTTTCATGCTGAGATTTTCTTTTTCAATTGAAGACTGAAATCCACTGTCCTACGGATGAACTTTCGCTTTGCTGCCCAGTTGACGTTCCAATGCGAGACACCATGTGCCCTCTCACCAAATCTGACGGGGAAGCGATGCACCTTAAGCCCATATCTTTGCGCTTGAAAGTAAGCGTACAAATCAAGCGAAAAATCGTCAGGAGGAGCAGTCCAAGACTCAAAGAAGCTGCGCGAAAACATAGTCGGCTGGGCATTGATGTCCCACATTGGGCGTGTAAGCAAAATCGTTTCAAAAACGCTCATGCCGACACTGAAAACAACATCCATAAAGGGACGACCATAACGCCGGCCCTTTACAAAAATATCACCCCCATGCTTTTCGAAAAGTTCTAGGCCGAAGAGCGCATCTTGAGGATCGGTTTGCATATCCGCATGCGTCCACCCGAGAATTTCACCTTTAGCCGCTTTGAGGCCCGACACAATTCCAAATCCATACCCTTGGTTTTTTTCGACACGAATGCTTCGGCATCCAGGATATTTCGGCAGTAGATTTTGAAGTACTTCTGTCGTGCTATCGGTCGATCCATTGTCGACAAGAACAACCTCAACATCGGGCCTGGCGGCAAGTTCTTTGCAGCGCTCCAGCAACAACGGCAGGTTGGCTGCTTCGTTGTAACAAGGGATGACTAAAGAAAATCTCATTGAAGCTCCGGCGCGGGGATCGGTTTGAAGACGAAAAGCTTCATTCCCAGAAAATTAAGGGACGCAGAGACGCCGGTTGCGAGCAGAAACGCTAATTCAAGAGCAACAGCCGTACCAGCAAGCAGTTTTAGTGCGAGCGCGTTGGTTATAACATTGGCGCCAAGCGTGCTTGCGTACAAGACTGCAAACCGCCACGCACTGCCTGGTGCGTGTGACTTGTGGCCGAAAGTCCAAAAGCGATTAGCAAAATAAGCGAAGAGGGTTCCGACCAAGAATCCTGTTGCTTTCGCCATGTCGACTTCCATGACTTGAAATTGAATCAGGCCACGGTAACTCATAAAGTCGACCAAGACAGTCGACGCGCCAACAATCAAAAAGATGGCCAATTCGCGCTTCATCATGCAAAAGCACCAGGCAGCGCTGGAACCGTAGCTTGGTATCTCGCCTCAAGTGGGCCAACCTGCTCTCTGGGAATACGGCCATCAAGAGCAATACAATAAGGGTGGTCTCCCCACTTATGGAAGCACGATTGCCAGTACTCAAATGTACGTAGATCGTTCGGGGTGCCCCAGCACAAATAGCTATCCACTTCAAAAAGACGGCACTTCAGTCCGAGTGCGATCGCATCATTGATCAGCGAATCAATATAAAACTCCCCATTGATTCGCCCATCGCGTGCGATGAGTCGATCCAAGGCCCGACGAAAGTCTTCAGCCCTGCGAAAGGTGAATGTGCCCAAAACGATCGGATCAGATGCTGGCGTGTCCAATGGCGTTTTGACGGAGATAGAGCGGACTTGACCTTCCACGGCATCGATCCAACCGAACATTTTGGGGTTGCGTATCGCATTTGGATACCCGCGCGCGCCCCATACGATGACGTCCACCGATGGGTCCCGAACCAGTTTGCTGAAAGATTCAACGTCATACAGTGCGCCGTTGTCACAGGCACCGATTGTTATCGGGGAGCAGTCCTCTCCTACCTTGCATTCCAGAGCATCCAGACCAATCAATGCCGTGCAAGCTTGCCCCTCAGTTACGCGGTCAATAGTTTTGATTATTGCCTTGGGGTAGCGCGCGCTTAATTGATTTGCTACATCCACATATCTAGGCATGTCTGCTCGCAATACAAAGACCTGATGCTCAGCGGAGGGCAAATCATGCGTCGCCTGGACCACCATTGGCAATCCAGAAACCGGGATCAGTGGCTTAGTCAGAGCATAGCCTTCGTCAGCGAAGCGCTGCCCGAGGCCTGCCATGGGAACAACCAGTGCCCCCTTGGGAGGCGAGGTGCCCTCAGCGTGCGCAATCAGACTCCGAAATGCTTTTGACCAAGCGTTGTATTCAGTAACGTCTTCTGGTGTTCCCCACTGCATAAAGTGCTGGAGGGGATAAACTACAATGGGTCTTTTGCTTTTAAGCAGTGGTTTGTAGGCGAGGCTGACGTAATACTCACCCCCAACATTCAAGTCCTGCTCCATTACCGTGCGGAATGCCTCACCCATGTTTTTAGCTGACGCAAAGTAATAAGTCCCACTGGAGGCATATTCCTCCATGCGATTATTGGTGTAGGGCTGCTTTTCCTGAATATCTTGAACCCACCCATCCGTTTCGCGCATGTAAGCATAGTTGGTGCTGCCCAGCGAGTGAGGATGAAATCCTTTATATGCGGGAATCGCACCTGCGCAGGCTGTTTCTTTGACGAAGCGTTTGAAGTGATGCCAGTCCCAATAACAGGTGAAATCGCAGTAGTTGACAACCACCGGTTCTGTCGGGTCAAGCAGGTGCTCTACTTGACGCACCGCATTAATGGGGCCAAGTTTATGAGGAGGGATGCCGACGATCCGTCCTGAAGGGCAGTATTCCTTCAAAATGGCTTCCATCCGATATGCCGGCTCGTCTAAATGCTCCTGATTACATATAAAAATGAAATCAGACTCACCGGGAAACATGTCGATAACGTGAGCGACGATAGGCTTATCATCGATTTCAATCAACGGCTTGGGCACTTCGTACCCCGCACGACGAAAACGCTCTCCAAAGCCGGACATGGGAATCACTATTTTCATAGAAAATATGGACTTAAGAATGCCATTGGAAACGGGCCCTGAGTAAGCGCCACATGCGGTGAGCCCAACGATAAAGCAGGTGCGAGGCACTCAACTGAGCCTCCGCCCAAGCGGCCCATTCATCGAGCTTTGGACGAAAGTCGCTAATCAGCGCAGGAATATCCTGCCTTTGCGTTGAATTTCCATCCTCAAGGAAAGATTTCAAGTATTTAGGCTGATGGAATCTCTTATATTGACTTCTGGCCCAGCCGCGTTCTTTTCTTATCTGTTCAGGAGTTATATGACTTAAATATTCGAGAAGTTTTTCGGGATCGCTCCAGCGATAGGCATGCGGGTATGCCAACTCTAAGCTGCTGTGTACACGCGAAAAAATATGTTCATGCATTACCACTGGCACACCTGCCCCCATGGCCTCGATCAGTGTCAAACCAGCACCCAATGGAAACGACGACAAATACAAGTCGACTTTATACTGAACCAGCGTCCGCCATACGCTGGGTGTCCACTCAACATAGACAAAACGATTTATCGAAATCCTCCGGCGAATCATACCGGCCTTGATCTTATTCAAAGCAAGCCGGGTGAGCTTACCGATATGAATGTGGCGTCCCTTGGTGCATTCCAGAATGCGCGGAACAAGCTCAACATAGCGAACGTAATACCTAGTATCAAGTTTGTTGGAGCGCGCAACGGTTACAGTCGTCAAGCAACCCTCATGCGAAAAAGCCTCATTACTATCTATACCGCCTTGATCAGCACATACCAATGGCACATAAATGTTGTCCACCCCCAACTCTTCACGACAATAATGATATGCCATGGGGTGAAAATCTAGGTGGCGAACGTGCGACAGATGAACCCCCAGGCACAGATGATGGTCGCCATGATGACAAAAGCTGCCTTGCAAGTTCAACTCTGGCACGAAGGCCGCAACTGCAACACTGTCCTGATGATGATGAAATAGATAAACATGCTCGACATTGGTTTCCAACAAAGCGCGTTGAAGCCAAGTCAGTCTGTTTGCAAACGTGCCATGTGGCGCATACGCAATAAATACATTGTCATGCTTGGAAAAATAATTGGAAAGGAACGCGACATCTGAAACGCCGACTACATTGGTTGCAAGAATCAGATGTTCTTTCGTAGGCTGAGCTGCGATCATCTCCAAAATGATACGCAAATGCCCTCCGGAGTTTTGCAGGCGACTGACAACATACACCAGTCTCTTACTCTCAATTTTTACCGCCACCGGATTTTTGTTGGACAGGATTTCACGCTTCAAATTTATTCGACCAATTTCTTGGCAAAGCATATCCAGGTCTCTGGATGCGAATACTCGTGAAGTACAAAGTGGCTCGGTAATGATGCGCTCAACAAAATTGAACGCAATTCTCAATGCTGAATCAATGCGATCAAGTGCAATATTCTCTCGAATTTCACCTTTTATGTTTGAAAATGAAGAATTCATAGAAGGCGACTAGGATACTTTTCTTATAGCGAGGCCATCTATGAACAAAAATTCAATTTCCGACGCCAAGAGCATTTCAATCGCATCATAGAGGTCCTGCATAATTGGTTGCCCAGGACCATTGAAACTTGTATTCAGCACGACTGGAGGATGCCCCATCTGCTTTAGGCAACTGAGAATGCCGTAGATAGGCTCATCTACGCTGGTCACAGTTTGAACTCGTGCAGTTCCATCAACATGGGTTATTGCTGGAAGTTTATCCTTCCGACATCCTCGCAACTTATGGGTAAACAACATAAATGGCGACGAAGGAGGCCCTGCCTCAAACCATTCGGCCATATCCGCCGCCAGCACGGCTGGAGCAAACGGCCTCCACAGCTCCCTCTTTTTTATAAGGTTAACCTTCTCCCAGTTGTTTCGGTCAGTAGGATTGGCAAGAATTGACCGATGCCCCAGCGCTCTTGGGCCGGTTTCATAGCGTCCAAAATAGACCGCAACCACATAGTTGTTTGCTATCGCCGATGCAGCAGTGTGTTGCCAACTCTCAGGAGACTCCCAACTGATCTTTCCCTTGAAATGATCTAAAACAGTAGAGGGGGCAGCGCTGGATCGCGTCCCAATCATTGCATATTGGCTTGTCGGGCGATCGGCCAATTTTGTCTTTGCACCATAGAAATGGTTGGAAACATAATGCGCAGCACCTATAGACAAGCCGCCGTCTTCGCAATGCGGCTCCACGTGAATTCGCTTAAATCGATTGGTATTCCAGAGTTTCGAATTCGAAGGACAGTTTAGGGCGACACCACCGCTGATGCAGAGGTGATCCGCGTGCTCATCAAAGCCCTCTTGTCTAATGGCATCAGCGGCTCGACTGATAGAGTCCGAAATACTGGATTCCAAGAGCCGTTGAACCGCATGCGCAATTTCCGCAGGTGCACCGGACAGAATTTCGGCAGGATCACCGATCTTGTCGGTATCGAACCCCTTCTGGCGCGCGGTATCAACGAGCGCCCCAAATAGGGCCTGATATGAATCAGCACTTGCTGAGTCGTTCTTTATTCCTGCCCATCGCCACCAATCCAACCGCGTTCCCCGAGGAAGAAAATCGTCCAAAAGCCCCTTACCGTAAGGAGCCAACCCCATCAGCTTACCTGCTCCACCCAGAGTACCCAATCCCAATTTATTAGCCGCGAAGTCATAAAGCTGACCACACTCAAGATGATGAGGACCAAGTCCGACTATCTTATTTTCAGTGCCAAGAAAATAGAACCCAGAATCCATAGCCGTTCCGCCGTCATGAGTAAATATCAATGCATTGGGTTCGAGCACACTGTAATAACTGGAGGCGGCATGAGCCATGTGGTGATTTATAAAATACCCTGGAACCGGTAATCCTCCCCTTTTTAATGGGGATCGGAAGTAGGGATTAAGCGGCCATGGCCAACCGCTGTTTTGGTGTGATGCCGCCCAAGGCCATGTTTGGGCGTTCATGATTGTAGGACCAGATCCACTGAGTTGCGTGATCTCTGACTTCTTCAAGGTCTTGCCAGTAATACTGAGATAACCACTCGTAGCGCACAGTCCGGTTGAAGCGCTCGACATAAGCATTCTGCTGCGGCTTGCCTGGCTGGATGTATTGGAAGGCAATGCCAGCCTCTTCAGCCCAGTTCTGGATGGCTCCGCTGACATTCTCAGGTCCGTTGTCACAGCGGATCACCAGAGGTCTGCCTCGCCACTCAATGATCTGTTTTAAAGCCCGGATCACTCGCTCTGACGGCAAGGAGAAGTCGATCTCTATGCCCAGGGCCTCACGGTTGTAATCATCGATCACATTGAGTACCCGGAAGGTCCTGCCATCAGACAGCTGATCATGCATAAAGTCCATAGACCAGACCTGATTGATCTCCTGTGGCACGGTTAGTGGCTCGGGCTTCTCCCGGTTGAGCCTCTTTCTGGGCTTAATCCGCAGGTTGAGCTCCAAAGCCTTGTAAATCCGGTAGATCCGCTTGTGGTTCCATTTAAAACCTTTGACGTTGCGCAGGTACAGATAGCAGAGGCCAAAGCCCCAGTTGCGGTGGTTGTCCGTTAACCGCAGCAGCCAGTCAGCAATCTGATCGTTCTCGGCGTTCTTCTTGGCCTCATACCGGTAGCAGGTCTCGCTCACCGAGAAAATCAAGCAGGCCAGACGGATCGATACCCCACGCTCAGCCACCACCCGCTTGGCCATCTCACGTCTGCGAGATGGCCTCACCACTTTTTTGTGAGGGCCTCGTTGAGGATCTCCGACTTAAGCCGCTCCTCGGCGTACATCTTCTTAAGCCGGGCATTCTCGACCTCCAGCTCCTTGAGCCTGGCCATCATGGATGTGTCCATCCCGCCGTACTTGGCTCGCCACTTGTAAAACGTCGCCGTGCTGACCCCAAGCTCTCTGCAAATCTCGGGGACTGCCAGGCCCGCCTCAACCCGCTTCAAAGCTTCTGAAATCTGACTGTCTGTAAATCTGGACTTCTTCATCCGTAGAACCCCCTCGTATCGAGAAAATTCTACTTCCAACCCCAACTAACCTAGGGGACGATTACCGCGCACAAGCCCTTACGACTGGCAATCGAGGACGAGGTGGAGGTGGTGTGCGAGGCACCGGAGGTCGGCGAACTCAAGGTGGGCGACTTGGCTGGCATCCGGGTTCACAAGTTCCGGTTCAACCGGCAGGAGTACCTTATGGCCTACCGGCCACCGGCCAAGAACGTGCCCGTGGAGTTTTTGATCATCGACTTCTACCAAGTCGGCGTTCACGAGAACTTTTACGACGAGTTGAAACAGTATTTGCGACACGAGAAGCCAACGGGAGAAACACCATGAACCATGCGCTCACTGCCGAGGACCTCTACACCGAGATGAAGCGGATGCCGACGACCGAGCGGGTCCGGTTTTTTTCGCTGCTGGCCAGCAACGCCTTCCGTGAAGACGATTTCACGCATGAGCAGGTGTTTGGCGAAACCCATCAGGAGCCGTTTTCTGCATGGGAAGCCGCCGAGTACCTGGAGGTTTCCGTGCCGACGCTGCGCCGCTATGTGCAATCGGGCAAGCTCGTGCCCAGCCACATCGTGGGCCGCAACCAGATGTTCTCGGCCCAAACGCTGCGGGTCTTCAAACGTAGTCGGGGCACGCGCGGTTAAACACGATAAGCACGTCGTTCTGCGCCCGTTATCGGGTCAGCCCCGGGAAGGTCTTGGCGGTGTAGCTGATGCCCGGAAATGCTTTATTGCCCACATCGAGCATTCGCGCCCGACCGGTCACCCGGAAGATGTCGGCTTCCACCTCAGTCAGGACCAGGTGAATCGGCGGGTCCATTTGCGGACCCTCCAGGTCGGTCGAGAGATAGGGCCGATAGGTCACCTCGATTACCGACTGCGACTCAGCTGCCGCATCCAGGTGCCGCACGATTTCACGCGAGACGTTGTCCAGGGTGACGGTAATTTCCGGCACGGGCATCGTATCGACCGGCGGCAGATCCAATTCGAACCCCATGGCGACGAACTGCACGCGCTCCCCGGCTTGCAGCGGGGCCAGCGATTCCAGCCGAGCCCACAGATCACCCGTGTCGCGCACGACACGAATGGCGACCGGCTGACCTACCTCATCGACGAAGGCTGGATGGCGCAACTCCAGTGTGTGCAGGATGATCTGCTCCGAGGGCGCGCTGGCGTAGGCCTCGGAGCAGATCATCCTGCACAC
>Ga0214923_10004981_pt1 | contig 15660 bp, 12 predicted proteins | sample LL1510_MetaG_FD_177993 | JGI IMG/M metagenome (GOLD analysis project Ga0214923, IMG submission 177993) | Freshwater microbial communities from Lake Lanier, Atlanta, Georgia, United States - LL-1510 | ecosystem: Environmental > Aquatic > Freshwater > Lake | place: USA: Georgia | collected...
TACCGATGGACATGGTGGTGACGACGACTTTCTAGATTACAGTAGTACGCTCGTTTCAGGAAGAACAAGCGCTTTCAGCAACCCAGTTGACAGCAGCAACACGTCACTCAATCAAACTGCGGACGATGCTCAGGCTAAGGTGGATGGAATCGTTATTAAGAGCAAAACAAATAATTTTTTGGAAGCAATTCCGGGTCTTTCGTTCGAGGTATTGAAGACCGACGCGACGGGTGTAGCGTCGACCTTAACGGTTAGAGATAATCGTGAAACGGTGAAGGAAAGGATTCGTAAATTTGCTGCCGATATGACCGCTCTGAACCAGCGCTTAATTGCTATGACAAAGCCCGGATCGAAAGATGAAAAGGCAGGCCCGCTTGCAGGCAACTCGGGTATTTTGAGCCTTTCTTCAGCGGTTTCTGGTGCTTATGGTACTGGATTTAAAATTACCGCAACTAACACGCAGTATTCATGGTCGCAGGTCGGCCTAGAATGGAATCGAAGTGGTGCTGTAACTGTGCGAGAAAGCGATCTTTCAAATGCGGTTGACGGGTTAATTGGTACGGCAATGCTCGGGGGCTTCACATCTTCTATCAAATCTGTCCTTGCTCAGTTTCGTGGTGTTGCGGGTAGCCTTCAAGCATCAATTGATGTCCTTCAAAATAATCGTTCAAGACTTTCCTCGAATATTGACGATTTGCAGAGCCGTTTAGAAAAGACTCGCGCGAAACTGGTTTCCAAGTACGCTGCCCTTGACGCCAAACTCGTGTCAATGAATCAAATGAGTTCAAACGTCAGATCGTCGCTGGCTGGTCTGCAGTAATGATTTTTTGGGCATTTCTGCGCGAGTACCGAGACGGTTTATGAGGGCCGCGCGGGCATATGGCAATACCGACCGTCAGACCGCTGTGATGGTTTCAAGTAGTGTCGGATTAGTGATACTACTATATGAAAAACTTCTCATTCGTCTCGATGAAGCCAAGAGAGGTTTTGCCAATCAAGACATCCCCGCCAGGTTGGACGCGATAGCTAAAGCTGTTGAATTAATCGAAGTTGGGTTAATATCGTCCCTCGATCTGCGTCAGGGTGGTGAGATTGCTTCCCGATTAAAAATTCACTACGATATTTGGATCGCGAAACTTTTCAACGCAAACATAAAAGCGTCCGTCGAACTTCTAGATGAAGTAGAGCAGGAGGTTCAAACAATCAAGTCTGCGTTTATGCAGATTGAACAAGCAAACACTCAAGTGCGATGAGTACATTGGGTCTTGTGCCGTTTCGTCGACTCGCTATTTTCTCCGATGAACAGACTACGTTTCGAAGCTTTCAAGCAAGTTCCTTGTTTAATAGTATCTTGAATCTTAGCGATTTTGGAATAATTATAACGGCTCGCTTGGGGCCTTTAACATGCTAAAACAAACCTCGGTCTTGGTTACCGGTGCTGACGGGTTTATTGGCTCTCATCTTACGGAACTGCTTGTCAGAAAGGGCTATAAAGTTAGAGCACTGTCGCAGTATAACTCCTTTAACTATTGGGGCTGGCTAGAGGACTTAAGGGGTCGCGAGCATGTTGAGGTTGTAAGCGGTGACGTGAGGGATCCGGGGTACTGCAGAGCGATGATGAAAGATATCGATGCGGTATACCATTTGGCAGCCCTGATAGCGATTCCATATTCGTATATTGCACCAAGTAGCTACGTTGCTACCAACGTTAAAGGTACTCTCAATATTTGCCAAGCTTCGCTTGAAAATGGGGTGAAACGTGTGATCCACGTTTCCACCAGTGAAGTGTACGGGACCGCTCGCTATGTGCCGATTGATGAAATGCATCCCATTCAGGCTCAGTCTCCATACAGTGCATCAAAAATTGGCGCGGATGCAATCGCAATGAGCTATGTTAATGCGTTCGATTTGCCCTTAACCATAGCGCGACCCTTCAATACCTATGGCCCAAGACAATCTGCTAGGGCTGTAATTCCTTCAATCATTAGTCAGATTGCAGTTGGAATGCGACAAATCAATCTTGGAGATATAGAACCTACAAGAGATTTTACTTATGTGGTGGATACGTGTAGAGGGCTTGTTGAGCTTGCAGATTGCGACGAAGCAATTGGGGAAACAGTCAATATCGGATCTAACTTTGAGATCAGTATTGAGAATATTTTCAACCTTATCCGCGAGCTTATGAGTGCAGATGTCGCGCTTGTCTTTGATGAGAATCGTAGGAGACCGAATAAATCGGAAGTTTTTCGACTGTGGTGCAATAACACGAAACTTAGGAAACTTACTGGATTTGAACCATCATATGACCTTCGTGCTGGACTTGAGGAGACGATTATTTGGTTTGCACGCAAAGAAAACCTAAATAGGTATAAGACCGGAATTTATAACCTGTAAGCCATGTATAGCGCGTTGGTAGCATTTATTCGCCAGCAGTATCAGAGCGGGGACGTGATACCGTTGCATGCACCGGTGTTCGTTGGCAACGAACGGATATTCGTTAACGATACGATAGACTCGACGTTCGTTTCTAGCGTCGGTTGCTACGTGACGCGCTTTGAGCGTCAAATTGCTGACTACACAGCGAGTCCCGCGGCAGTTGCAACGGTAAATGGCACTTCCGCGCTCCATCTTGCTCTAAAGCTCGCGGGCGTTGACCGTAATGACCTTGTCATCACTCAACCATTGACTTTTGTCGCGACCTGCAATGCAATCGCGTATTGTGGTGCGGATCCAGTTTTTGTTGATGTAGATCGTGATAACTTTGGTTTGTCGCCCGGAGCACTTGCTGAGTGGTTGGATGAACATGCCTTTGTTGATGATGAAGGGGTGTGCCGAACGATCGATGATCGTCGCAGCATTCGAGCTTGCGTTCCCATGCATACGTTCGGACACCCCGCAACCATGGACGGACTGATGGAGGTTTGTGAGAGTTGGCGGATATCCTTGGTTGAAGATGCCGCCGAGTCACTTGGTAGTTTTTACAAGGGGAAACACACTGGTACATTCGGGATGGTGGGAGCGCTAAGTTTTAACGGTAACAAGATAATCACCACAGGAGGTGGTGGGATGGTCTTAGCGGACCAGGAGCTTTGCCGCAGTGCAAAACACTTATCGACTACTGCAAAACTTAATCATCCCTACAAATATGTACACAACGAAATCGGATACAACTACAGGCTCCCCAACATAAATGCAGCATTAGGGTGCGCACAGATTGAGAGCCTAGAGGACTTCGTGCAGAATAAGAGAGAGCTAGCATTGAGGTACGCTTCTTTCTTTCGTGATTACGGTCTTCCCCTCGTACTTGAACCACCTGGATGTCGATCTAATTACTGGCTCAATGCTGTTATTTGCGAAAATAGAGAGAAAAGAGACGACTTGCTGAAGTTCACAAACGAATTCGGCGTGACGACTAGACCGGTATGGGAGTTGATGAACCGACTACCTAAATTCGTTCATTGTAAGAGTGGTCGACTTACAAACTCAGAATGGCTAGAGGCACGTTTAGTGAATCTTCCGAGTGGCGTTCGTATCAAACGGGTATGAAACGGATTGGCATTTTTGGTACTTCCGGAATGGCGCGAGAGACCGGTGATCTTGCATGGGAACTGGGGTACGAGCCGATTTATGTCGCCAAAGATGAAGTTGCCTTTAAGGACTGGGTTTTCGAGTCAGAGGCTATGCTGGAAGCGGACGTGCTTCGATATAACGACATCCCTTTTGCGGTAGGTATTGGGGACAGTTCAGTGCGTGAAAATATATCTCAGCGTTACTTTTGCCAGCTCAGATTTATTAATCTCATACACAGCTCGGCCACCTTTGGTCATATGCAGAGAGACGAATTAAGTCGATCCCGAGGAGTTATCATCGGTGCCGGCGCAAGATTTACTAATAATATTAAGGTAGGGAACTTCAGTATCATAAATCAAAATGTAACCGTAGCCCACGATGTGGTTATTGGAGCGTTTGTTCACCTCGCATCAGGTTGTGCAATATCAGGAAACGTCCATATCGGTGATCATTGTTGGATTGGTGCTGGAGCAGTAGTGAACCAAGGGTCTTCAATCGCCAGGCTTCATATTGGCTATCGGACCACGATAGGGAGCGGGGCAGTGGTCATTCGATCTTGTGATCCTTGCGCTGTTTATGTCGGAGTGCCTGCAAGAAGAATCAGATGAAGACATTGATTATTGCTGAAGTCGGTGTAAATCATAATGGCAACCTCGATTTGGCGAAAAGCCTCATTGCTTCAGCTAAAGCTGCTGGGGCGGATATTGTTAAGTTTCAAAGCTTTAGCGCTACGAAGTTGGTAACGAAGGAGGCGCAAAAAGCTTCGTATCAGAAACGTTCTCCTTCAGAAACGGAGACGCAATTCGAATTACTAAGTCGACTAGAGTTAACGGTTAAAGAACACATGATCCTGGTGTGTGAGTGTAAACAACGAGGAATTGAGTTTTTGTCAACTGCATTTGATGCAGATAGTTTTGATATGCTTGTCAGCCTTGGGTTGCAGCGGATCAAGATACCCTCTGGTGAAATAAATAATCTTCCCTTGTTACGATATATGTCGAGATTGGGATTGCCGGTCATTTTGTCAACTGGCATGGCGACATTGGGGGAGGTTGACGCAGCTGTGAATATTGTCGAGCACTCGGGTGTGCCTCGCGACCTGATTACAGTTCTTCACTGCACGACAGAATACCCAGCGCCTATGAGCGATGTTAATCTGCGTGCAATGGTGACGATGAGGCAAGCGCTGGGTGTTGAGGTTGGTTACTCTGATCACACGATCGGCATCGAAGTGCCCGTCGCAGCCGTGGCGTTGGGCGCAGGAGTGATTGAAAAGCACTTTACCCTAGACAAGGCGCTCCCTGGGCCTGATCATGCGGCAAGCCTAGAGCCAAATGAATTTCACAAGATGGTTCAGGCAGTTCGAAATATTGAGGTGGCGCTGGGAGATGGTATCAAGAAAGTAGCTGCGAGTGAAAATCAGAATCGGTCTGTGGCGCGTAGGTCGATTGTCGCTATTCGCAGCATTCGAGCGGGCGAGTTGCTTAGCTTGGAAAATATTGGTACTAAACGTCCAGGTACTGGCATCTCGCCCATGCGATGGGATGAAATAATTGGCCGCCCCGCCGCCCGGAATTTCGCAGTAGATGAACAGATAGAAATATGACCCGTCGGATCTGCGTCGTAACTGGAACGAGGGCTGAGTTTGGACTCTTACGTCCTTTAATGCATGCATTGAGAACTCAAGAAGGCATCAAGTTGCAGGTAATAGCTACGGGTATGCATTTGTCTCCCGAGTATGGATTGACATACCACGAGATTGAAAGCGCTGGTATCACAATCGATGCCAAGATCGAGATGCTGGTCAGTTCAGACACTGCTAGTGCAGTTACAAAGTCGATGGGACTTGGGCTAATTGGGTTTGCCGACGCCTACGCACGACTTTCCCCAGATATTATCTTGTTACTTGGCGATCGATTTGAAATTTTATGCGCAGCAGTGGCAGCAGCGATTGCAACGATTCCGATAGCACATCTTTACGGCGGTGAGTCAACGCAAGGTGTGATCGATGAGGCTATACGGCATTCGGTAACAAAGATGTCGCATATTCATTTCGTTGCGGCCGAGGAGTATCGACGTCGGGTTATTCAGCTTGGCGAGAACCCTCGTTGCGTCTATGTCGTTGGTGCCTTAGGGGTCGACGCCGTCAGAAATACAACGTTATTGACGCGCAAAGAGCTTGAAGACGCAATTGACTTTAAGCTGGGACGACGAAACTTGTTAGTGACTTTTCATCCGGTAACGCTTGATGGAAGAAGTTCTGTAGACCAGATGCGAGAATTGCTGAACGCACTCGGGGACCTTAATGACACCCATTTTATTTTTACGATGCCCAACGCTGACCCGGGAGGAGGTGCCATTAAGAGTCTGGTTGATTCATTTGTGGAGTCTAGGCCTAATGCAAAATCATATACATCGCTCGGGCAGTTGAAATACCTATCGGTCATGAAACTCGTTGACGGCGTGGTCGGAAACTCCTCCAGTGGTTTAATTGAGGCGCCTAGCATGGGTGTTGGCTCGATCGACATCGGAGATCGTCAACTCGGACGAATTCGGGCGGCAAGCGTCATTCATTGTGAACCAAACCGTACGCAAATCGTTCAAGCTTTAGAGAGGTTAAACAGCTCGGAATTTCGCGATGGTCTTAAAAATATTCAAAATCCATATGGTATTGGAGGAGCTAGCGATCGAATTGTGGAGATAATAGCAAATCAAAGTTTTGAGGGATTGATGAAGAAAAAATTCTTCGATCTTCCGAATAATATAATCAGTGATTCCTTATGACTGCCCTAGACCAGATTTGGCGCCGAGCGATGTTGCCCATCACCGCAACTCTTCAAGAGGCGATCCGTAACCTCGATCAAGTAGCGATCAAGATTGTGCTCGTCGAAAATGGACGGGGCAAACTTGAGGGGACCGTTTCAGATGGAGACATAAGGCGGGGGCTTTTGAAGGGTTTAGATTTGGGTAGTCCAATCAGCAGGGTGGTTAACAAGAACCCATTCGTTGTTACTCCAGATATGCATCGCGATACTGTCGTGAAGCTAATGGTGGCAAACAAAATCCAACAAGTGCCGGTCATTGACGAAAATTGGAAAGTTGTTGGACTTCACCTATGGGACCAGATAACAATACCGCAACTAAGAACGAATTCGATGGTTATCATGGCGGGAGGACGAGGGACGAGACTATTGCCGCACACGGAGCACTGCCCAAAACCAATGTTGCCATTAGGCGGAAAGCCCATGATGCAGCACATTGTTGAACGTGCCATGGCGAATGGGTTCAGGAATTTCATTGTCGCAATCTACCACCTTGGTGACTTGATCGAAGGACACTTTGGCGACGGATCAGCGTTTGGTGTTAGCATTGAATATATTAGGGAAAAGTCAGCGCTAGGTACAGCCGGCGCTCTTTCTTTGATTCATCAAAGATTCGATAGTCCATTTATTGTAACAAATGGCGATGTCATTACAGATATTAGCTATTCAGGACTACTTGATTTTCACATTCGGCAACAAGCGGTCGCAACAATGGCGATTGGATCCTTTGAATGGCAACACCCCTTCGGCGTCGTTAAGACTCGCGGTGTTGATATTGTCGGTTTTGAAGAAAAACCCGTGATGCGAACAAACGTGAATGCCGGGGTATACGTTTTAGAGCCTACCGTGCTCTGCGAACTCAGACCCAATGAGAGTTGCGATATGCCTTTGCTTTTTGAGCGTCTACGCATCGGAGGGAAGCGTACGGTTGCTTATCCCATTCACGAACCATGGCTTGATGTTGGAAGACCCAGCGACTATCAAACTGCGCAACAATTCGTGAGTCAATCGTGAAGGTGTTAGCATTAATTCCGGCGCGGGGAGGGTCAAAGCGAATCCCCGGAAAGAATATTCGCGCATTGGGAGGAAAGCCCTTAATACTTTGGACGATCAATGCGGCGCACGACGTGCCTGGTTTTAGAGACATAATAGTCTCCACTGACTGTCCCGAGATAGCTCAGGTAGCAAAGGACGGGGGCGCGACGGTGCCTTGGCTGAGGCCGTCTGAATTGGCAGACGATACTTCATCTAGCATTTCGGTTTGCATTCATGTAATGGATTGGTACGAAAGAGAAATTGATTCTATTGACTGTCTCATGTTGCTACAACCTACTTCCCCGTTTAGAAGCGCGACAACGATCGGAAGAGCCCTAGAAATGTTCCGCGTACACCGACCAAATTCGCTGGTTTCGTTTTCTCCAATTGAAACCGACCCGAAGTGGTTGTATCAAATACACGGCGGTAGGCCCAAGCCGTTTTTGGATCAACGCCTTTCGAGGGAGGCGGATAATTTGCCGTCCATCTATAAATTAAACGGGTCAATTTACATGGCTAATGCGGAGTTCCTTAGGGTAAATCATAGTTTTATCGGCGAAGACACGATGTCGCTAATTATCGAGGATCCGTTTGAATCATTAGATATCGACACAGAGTGGGATTGGTTAACTGCAGAAAGTGCGCTGAAGACGTTGACCATCCCAAATCGAAACCTTGTCAAATTGAATTGACAGATTGATCTCTAAAGAAATTTTTTCGAGCGATTGTAAAGCTGTGCAATGCAGCCCTACAATCTATGCAAGGATAGATTGTAGGCCCCGCGTAGTCTCGTCACATGCCTTAATGATAATATCAAATAATTTAATCGATGCATCAAGGTTTTCCGCTAGTGAAGATTGAGTCTGCAGCGATTCAGAGATTTTTCTAACCTCCTCTTGAACGATAAGTGACAAGAATCCTAGTGATGTCAGATTTTTTCGAAGCTTTTGCTCTTCCTTGTCGAGCTTGACCAGTTGATGGTTGGCGCCCTTTTTTTGAAGCTTCAACGTGATCTGCCTGCAAAATACGGCTGAGACCCGAAGCCGATTGACTTGTTGCAAAGTCCTTCGGATGTTAGTCTTTCCTGTATTCAGCCGAGTATCAAAAGGATATTTTTCAAAGTTATCGATTGCAGATTGCAGTTTCTCACGAAGAACTTCCTCATGATCTGAAAGTGCACCTAACAAAGACTTCAAAGGCTGCTGTGTAAACCCTTTTATACAAGCTCCGCCTTCAGTCGCATTGATCAGCGAAACTTGATCGCCAGAAGCCGAGACGCGTTCTACGATCATCTCAAATTCATAGTGAGCAACTTTGTAGCCGTAAGATGTACTGACCTTGCCTCCATGATATCCGTCTATTTCGTAAAATGCAGTGGCCACCTTATTTGAACTCTTCTGTCCGGCGTATTGAATACCATCGGTGAAAGCTAAGTCTTGACCGACTAGGATAATGGGATTGCATTGCCATGCTAAACCAATATTAAATGCGGTTACAGCAACGGAGGTTCCCGCGGTATTTAATTGTTTGTCCCCGAAGAGGTCTGTCAGCCAACTTGAGGAAGAAGGGGAGCCAAAAACATACTTTCGAGCAAACGGGGCATTGAGAACATTCGGGTGGCAACTGCCGCCAACGATCAGTGCTTGATGCGGCTTGATTGAAGTAAGGTCTATAAATGCGTGTGGTTCACTAGTCAGATCTAGAGGATCTATGACAATAAAAAAATCAGGGTGTATGCTTTCACTGTGTAATCTTCGCATGGATTGGACGGGGGCAACTAATACGGCCTTGCCAATTGCCCGTTTTAAATCAGCGATGTTTTTGTCAAGAGAAGGTCCTGGCGATACCATTATCATTGGAAGGCCGGCGAAATGCGTTCCCAAATCTGAAAGCGCTTGGGATTTCGCAATCACGGGAAGATTCTCCATTCCCTGATTAAACCAACGCGGACCAAATGTCTTTATTGTATTCTTGCTAACGTTTGCAATTAGAAATAGCGACTTAAGTTCTTCCTTTACCTTGGCTATATGTTCAAGGCTTGGTGGATAAGGTCCAGCCAGTTCCAGTATAAGTTCGGGTGGGTTATTGAAAGGAAACAAGCCTCTCAGGTCCTTAACCTTTCGCGCGACGCCTAGACCTTCAAGATATGGTGAGGTTTTTGGTTCGGATGTTATGTCCATCGCCTGGTTTGAAAACCCATCATAGGCCGGTCCTGCCAAAACAGGCTGATAGACCAAAACTCGTTCTTGTAGTCGCTCATCAATAGCAGCACGGAGGCTTTCCGGGACCTCTCCATGAATAACCAGTAAATCCCTTCGTCGGTCCCAACCCCGAGGAAGTCGTTTTTCCAAAATAACGTGCCACTGCTCAATTGTGGCGTCGATCAGCTTGTCTGTATCAGGCTCGACGAGTAACTTGACCCATTGATTGTGAACTTCATCGTATTTTGAAACGATACCAATCCCTAACTTGAGTTGTTGAAGCTGTCTCATCTCAAGATCGGTTGTGGGTTTAAAGTCTTTTAGGACCTCTAACTCCTTTGCTAATTGATCAGAGAGCCGCGCGCGTACGCTCCTCAGCTCGTCGCTAAGAGGAAACACCTGACGAAGTTCACCGCTTGTTATATGTTGCAGAATCTTTACGCATAATTCAGCCATGGTTGCTAGCGTTGCAACCGTTGGGGAAAGTTCGTTGGCGAATGTAGTTGTTGGTTTCATGGTTGGTGATTGTGTCATGAAATTTTTATGCATTGTTGTGCCGCTTAGCCGGACGTCGAACTCAGATACACTCCGAGTTGTCAGCAAACGCACTGTCATGTTGACCAGTGCTTTCCCAATGGACTGAATGAATAGATCTACAAACAATGATTCTGCTAGCGAGCTTTCGCGGCGAATTTCAACGCTCGCGGTGTTGATAACACCGGCAGCAGGTTTCAGCGTCGCTCTTGGACTCTTGCAACTCGTTCCGGTTGTCTACATGCTTCAGACTTACGATCGCGTTGTCAGTTCGCGAAGCGTCGACACCCTCCTATGGCTTACCGTGATCTTGGTCTTTGCACTCCTGATCATAGAGGCACTTGAGTATCTCAGGATGCGTCTGCTCGAACAGGCATCGGACATGTTTGATGCAAACATACGGGAGCGGCTCTTTAAGGCAAGTTTCACGGCACGTTTAATGCGTCATCCGCTCGGCAGTGGTTTCGTATTCAACGACCTTAAGACCTTGAAGGATTTCATCGTGTCGCCAGTATCTACATCGGTGCTCGATCTGCCGTCGAGTTTGGTTTTTATGACCCTTATTTTCATGATCAATCCTTCAATGGGGGCAATTTCCCTGGGTGGGGTGCTTTTCCAAGCACTCCTTGGCCTGTGGAACCACGGTAGGAGCCTTCCGGCGATGCGTGAGGCACAGATGGCTTCGGCAGAAGCTAGCCAATATGCCCAGACAATTGCTCGGAATGCGCAGGTTATTGATAGCATGGGCATGTACGCTAGAGTTCAGTCGCGATGGTTATCAATGCAGCAGCGATTCCTCGTGCTACAAGCGAATGCGGCTGACACAATGGCTGCTTCACAGGCCGCCACGCGCATGCTCGGTATGGTGCAAGGCTCCCTGATCATGGGCGCCGGAGCCTTCATTTCACTCGGGGTTTTCAGCGCCGGTCCTGCGGCGCAGACGCCGCCAATTGACCCAAGCCTATTGATCATCGCCTCTATTTTGGGCGGAAGAGCACTCATGCCACTTTCGCAGTTGCTTTTGCAGTGGCGCATGGTTGCAGGGGCGATGCAGGCTCACCGGCGTATTCATGAATTGCTGGCGGTGGCTCCCGAGCGAGCGAGCTCAATGCCCTTACCGGAGCCTGCTGGCCCTTTGGTGGTTGATCAGGTCACGACGGGGGTGCCAGGTTTGCCCCATTTGATTCTTCGCGGCGTTAGTTTCTCTGTCCGTCCAGGGCAAGTCATGGCTGTCGTTGGTCCTTCGGGCGCGGGTAAATCGACGCTGGCGCGTGTAATCCTTGGCACATGGCGAGTCAACAATGGAAAGGTGAGACTAGATGGCGTGGATGTTCACCTCTGGGACAAAGATCAACTTGGACAGCATTTGGGCTACCTGCCGCAAGATGTAGAGCTCTTTCAAGGCTCACTCGCAGAAAACATTGCCAGATTCGGTCAGGTGAATGCAGCTTATCTTCAGGAGGCCATTAAAACAGCGCATCTGGACCCTGTAATCGCTGGATTACCAGCGGGCCTTCAAACCGACGTGGGCGACCTCGGTGGTATTTTGTCAGGAGGTCAGCAACAACGCGTTGGGCTTGCGAGAGCGGTTTACGGCAATCCAAAACTTGTTGTGTTGGATGAACCGAATGCAAGTATGGACGCCGAAGGGGAGAGAGCCCTTAGGGCCGCTGTCGACGAACTAAGAAAGCGCCAGGCGATTATGGTTCTGATCACGCATCGCCGCGATATGCTCGATCTTGCGGACCTCATTCTCGTGCTCCGAGATGGGCAGGTTCAAGGTTTTGGGCCTCGCGATCAAGTGTTGGCTGCGATGCAAAAAGCTGCGGAAGAGGCTCGACAACGCGCGAGCGCTCGAAGCAGTCAGGCTTCGAGCGCTCAATCGGTCACAGCGCCACCGTTAAGTGCTGGTGATGCTCTAGGGCCTAGTCCATCAGGTGACCAGGCACCAGCAGTACCAAGAGCCCAGTGAGCAAAAATCCGATTGCAAAAGCGATCAACGGGCTCCGATCAGAAGTCGCCTGGGTGGGCCTCTTTAGCTTTGTCGCGAATCTTCTTGCGTTGACACCTGCGCTCTACAGCCTGCAGATCATGGATCGGGTCATGGTCTACAGGAATGAATTCACACTCCTGACGATTACAGCCATTGTTCTGTTGCTTTATGCGGTTGCCAGCACTTCAGAGTGGTTGCGCTCGCGTCTGATGATTCGCATGAGTGTACGTCTTGACGAACTCCTCAACGTAGGGGTTTTTCGAGGTATTTTCGACGCCTACCTGAAGCGTCCTGACAGCCGTTCAGTGACCGCCATGAATGATTTGACGCAATTGCGCCAGTTTCTTGCGGGGCAGGGTTTGTTTGCCATGTTTGATGCTCCGTGGACGCCGCTGTACATTGCGATCCTGTATGTGATGCACCCGATTTTGGGCTACAGCGCGATCGGCTTAGCACTCTTGAGCACACTGATTGCGATCTTGGGACAGCGACAATCAGCGCAATTGGCGCGCGCCATCCAGGACAGTCAGGACGAACACGCCACTTATTTGCAGTCAAAATTGAAGAATATTGAGATTGTTGAATCGCTTGGTATGGGTCGAGGTATTTACCAGCAGTGGGATTTTCGATACCGGAAGTTTTTAGATGCAAACAAGGCGATGCAAGCCAAAATGAGGGTGTTTCACGGCATCAGTCGCTACCTTGGGCAGTTACAGGGCTCACTCATTTTGGCGGTGGCTGCTTTGTTGATGATCGAGCGCGAACTGAGTTTGGGTGCAATGGCGGCGGCGACCATGATCATGGGTCAAGCGACCCGGCCCTTTGGCATGCTGGCCGGCTCCTGGTCACAGTTTTTGCAGGCACGACTCGCTTTTCGCAAGCTCAGCGAATTGATGGAGCATTCGCCTGATTACGAAGGTCGCCACCGAGCCGAAGCCATTGACGGCAGGATAAGCGTTCGTCGACTTTCAGCTTTTGCAAAAGATCGCGACGTTGCGGTACTCGATCAGCTGAGCTTTGACGTCTCTCCAGGCGAGTGTCTCGCGATCATCGGTTCTTCCGGGGCCGGCAAATCAACGCTAGCCCGCGTATTGCTCGGGATTTGGCCTGACATCAGGGGCCATGTCGCGATCGACGGTGTTGAGGCCGCCCAATGGGATCGCGACAGCCTCGGGCAATTCATGGGTTATGTGCCGCAGCATGTGCAGCTATTCGATGCGAGTGTGGCGGAAAATATATGCCGTATGGGTGAACCAGATTCCGAAGCGGTTGTTGATGCGGCCCGCCGTGCTGCGGCACACGACCTCATTCTGCGATTGCCACAAGGTTATGAGACCCGGCTCACCGATCAAGGGGTTTCGCTTTCAGGAGGCCAGCGCCAGCGCATTGGTTTGGCGCGAGCGCTTTATGGCAGACCGCGCATTGTTGTTATGGATGAACCGAACACGCACCTGGATGACCAAGGCCTAGCCGCCCTGGTGGCGATCTTGAGGCAACTCAAGGAGGAGGGGTGTACTGTGTTGCTTATCGTGCACCAGGAAGCACTTTTAGCTTATGCAGACCGCGTGCTCAAACTAGACCAAGGACGTATTGTTTATGATGGCGAGGCGAAGGTTTACCGAGCCGAAGGGGTTGCGCAGTGAGCGATAAGAAAGCCGGCCGGACTGATAAAGCTAAGGTCTGGGAGATGAAGCGCGAGGATGGTGCTTCATCTCAAGCCTCAGAAGCCGAGTTTGAGACGGTTCGCAGTACGGCTTCAACTATCCGCTTAGGTCGATGGATCGTCTTGGTGGGTTTTGGGGGTTTTGTGCTCTGGGCATCGCTCGCGCCCCTCAGTGAGGGCGTACCCGCGCAGGCAAGTGTTGTCATTGACACGAAACGCAAACCCATCCAGCACCAGACTGGCGGCATCGTGAAGGAGGTCCAGGTCCGCGAAGGTGATTGGGTCAAAGAGGGACAGGTTCTGCTTGAACTTGAGGAGGTCAACGCAAGAGCGCAGTTTGAAGCGGTGCGGCAACAGTATCTTGCGCTTCGTGCCTCCGAGAGTCGACTGGTTGCGGAGCAACGTGGCCTGACGAGTATTGAATTTCATGTTGATTTGAGATCAGCAGTCGGAGCTGGTTTTGCCGAACGGCATATGGCAAATCATCAGCAGATATTCGAGTCACGCCGAAAGTCGCTCGCAAGCGAGTTGGGTGCACTTGAAGAAAACAAGATGGGCCTCGAGGCCCAGCAAGTAGGCAGCAAAGCGCTGCTTGGGCAACGGCGCGCATCGCTTGCCCTACTGCGAGAGCAGGCCCAAAAGACCCGCCTGCTTGCTGAGGAAGGGTTCTTGCCAAGGAACAGGCAATTGGAGCTCGATCGGCAGCTTTCTGATCTGGTCGGACAAATTAGCGACCTCGAGGCAGGGATCGAACGGGGCGCACGCAGCGTCGCTGAAATCAGCCTGCGGATCGAGCAACGCCGCAGCGATTACCGCAAAGAGGTTGATACCCAGCTCGCCGACATACGGCGCGATGTTGAAGCGCTGGAAGAGCGCCTTCAGGCGGTTAAACTCGACTTGGGTAGGACCTCACTGCGATCGCCGGCGTCGGGTCAAGTTATCGGGCTGATGGTGCAGAGTACCGGGGCCGTCATCGGACCCGGTATGAAGATCATGGACATTGTGCCGGAACGTGAGACGCTGCTGGTGGAGGCGCGATTGCCGCCGCAATACATTGATCGTGTTCGCCCGCAACTAGAAGTTGATGTGCGATTCTCAGTGTTCGCGAATACGCCTCAGCTGGTTGTACCGGGCAAAGTCATTAGCCTTTCGTCGGATTTGATTTCCGATGTAGCGGGTATGTCCAGACAGCCGGGATCGCCGCCCGAATTCTATTTGGTCAGGGTTGCGCTTGATGATGAGGTTGCCGCATCGGTGCTCAGGGATCGAAAGATACAACCCGGTATGCCGGCAGATGTGGTCATCAAGACCGGAGAACGGTCACTTCTAAGGTATATCCTTAGACCATTAACCAAGCGAATTGCGGCTTCACTCAAGGAAGAGTAATGGCGAGTGACTTAGGCAAGATTTTGCGGCCTCGGGTTCTCTTGGCGAGTAGCCCACTAGCGATTGTTTTTTCGATCGTCATGATTTTTTTCGTTGGGCATTCCAAAGCTTGGAGCATGAGCTTGCGCGAGGCATTGCTGGCTGCGACGGCGAATGACCCACAAATCAGGGCTGCGGCTCAGGAGCGAGCTGCCGGGGAGCAGGCGTCTATCATAGGGCGCGCAGCACTACTTCCCCAAATTAACTATAGCAACACAATTTCTAAGAATTTCAACGTTCGTACTCAGCAAACAGTCATCGGGCCGCGCGAGGACGATTTACAATTCGATAGTCGTTCCGATACCTTAAGCGTTCGCCAGCCGCTTTTTAGTATTGACGCATTTAAGCGATTTCAGCTCGGCAATCTCCAGGCGATTAACGCAGCCGAGCTTTACAAGCTGCGGGAGCTTGACTTAA
>Ga0214923_10004982_pt1 | contig 15660 bp, 18 predicted proteins | sample LL1510_MetaG_FD_177993 | JGI IMG/M metagenome (GOLD analysis project Ga0214923, IMG submission 177993) | Freshwater microbial communities from Lake Lanier, Atlanta, Georgia, United States - LL-1510 | ecosystem: Environmental > Aquatic > Freshwater > Lake | place: USA: Georgia | collected...
TAAGAATCCTAATGATTTTTATTACGCACTTGCTTCTTTTATGCCGTCCTTACTAGCTCTTTCATTTTTTAGTTTACTAAAACAAATGTTAATAGATTTAAAAATAACTTTAAGTGAAGCAAAATATAAAATTTATTCTATTTTAGGAGTTTTAATACTACTTCTAACATGCACTTTAAACAGTGTTAGTCTTCTTTTAAATTCAGTTCTATCTTTAAACTTAAATGAGGAGGTATTTCTTATCTCAACAACTGCTAGAAGTTTGCCTTATACTGTAACTGAAAACTACAGCTATACATTTATTTATATTCCAATCCATGCACATGTCTTCGGCTTACTGATTGGAATTGTTTTAATCTATCTTTATTACGAATTTTTTAAATTTAAAACTGTCTTTAGTTTTAAAAACCAAATCATAGTTGCAATCTGCCTGTTTACGGGCATGTCTTATATGACCAATACTTGGGATTTTATATTCTACTTTTTTCTCTTTCATTTTCTTTATTTTAGAGAAAGACTCACTGAAATTAAATCAACTTTCAAAATGTATTTTGTTAATCTCTCGTTGATGATCTATATCACACTTCTGGTGTCACTTAGTTGGTTATTTTTTTATCAACCGCCCGAGCTTCATTTAGAGTTAGTAGAGTATAGATCTCCTATCATTTCTTGGATTGGTGTTTGGGGATTTTATTTACTATGTATTGTTTCTGGGTGGATTTTAATTAAACTTTACAAAATTAAAATTGCTTCCGAAAGTTTTTTTTACAACCTGTTTAGTTATTGCTTTCTGGTAATTATCTTTATGGAAATTATTTTTATTAAAGATGCTACACAGCACCGATTTAATACTTACTATAAATTTTCAAATCAAATTTTTTTAATTTTTACCCTAATTGCAAGTATTGGTCTTGCCAAAATATTTGAATACGGCAAAAGAAAATATCTTAAAGTAGTATTTATTATTTTCTTTTGCCTCACACTAACTGGTACTTTTTTTACAATTAAAAGATATACAAAGAAAGGTTATTATAAAAAAGCAACAAACTTGGAACTTGTAGTTAAAAATTACAACAGCGATACATATGAAGGCCTGCAATTTATGAAAACTTTAAATTTAAAAAATAAAATAATTCTTGAAGGAGTTTTTGGTGTTTATAATAATACAAACTTTATTTCCGCCTTATTAGGAACGCCTAGTTTTTTAGGATGGGCAAACCACGAATACACATGGAGAACTGATTCAAAGTATATACCGATGATTACAAATAGAAAGAAAATAGTTGAAACAATTTATACTAATTCTGATCTTAATACGACAATAGACTTACTTAAACAAAATAATATTAATTACATTATTATCAGTCAGTCTGAGAAAGAAATATACGGAAATTACCTGAAAACTGAAAAATTAATCAAAACAGGGAAAATTGTTTTTCAAAAGCCAGAATTTATACTAATTGAAGTAAATTGATAAAATAACCTATAATTTGATTATGAAGCTCTTTTGAGGTATAATTATACGACTGTTGCGGCAAAGGAGAGTGCTGCATGGAACTTATTAGTTCAATCTATCTCTTTGTCGTCATTACGACATCGAGATTCTTTTTGTTCGCTGTAAGATTTGTATTTTTCTTTGGGTTGTTAGCTTCCTTTTTGGTTATCTTTCTGGCAATCGTCATGGTTGCTCTGGGGAACGCCACGTTGGAAGAAGCCGGCAAAGTTGTCGGTGGGGCTATAGTTTGTGGAGTATCTCTTATGGTACTCAATAAAGTATTCCTAGACGAAGTCTAAATAAAAAACAAACCAAAACAAACATAATCAAACATTTAGCGCCGCAACAGTAACACAAAAAATTCCCTTCAGTTATAATTAAAATATGGAAAAAGAATTTAAAATTTCAAGAAGCAAAATAGATTTATTTGTTGAATGCCCAAGATGTTTTTATTTAGATGTTAAAGGTTTAGTCAAAAGACCTTCAGGACCAGGATTTTCTCTTAACTCTGCAGTAGATGAATTACTTAAAAAAGAATTTGATTTATTAAGAGCCGAAAAGAAACCTCATTCTTTAATGGAAAAATATGGGATAAAAGCAATTCCATATTCGCACCCAAATTTAGATGAATTTAGACATAATTTTACTGGTGTAAGATATAAACATCCAAATGGAATTACTTTTTTTGGAGCTGTAGATGACCTATGGATTAACGATGAAGGAGAGCTTCATGTTGTTGATTATAAATCTACTTCAACTTCAGCAGAGATTACTTTAGATGGAGAATACAAAGAAGGATATAAAAGACAAATTGAAATATATCAATATTTGTTGGAACATAATAGTTTTAAAGTTTCTAAAACAGGTTATTTTGTTTATGCCAACGCCAGAAAAGATTTAGATAAATTTAATAATGAATTAATTTTTAATGTTCAAATTATTCCTTACCATGCTGATAATTCTTGGGTTGAAAAGGTAATCACTAAACTTCACGAGTGCTTACAGAGTGAAGAAATTCCACTTCCAAATCAAACTTGTAAATATTGCGAATATATTAAAAATTACAATAACAGTTTTAATAGTCAGTTGAAGTTGTTTTAAATAGAAAAGAGTGGGTGTTTAAAAAACACCCACTCTTTTGGATTCTCCTTTTACTCTAAAGGATACTTCTTTGTCTTAGAAAGCTCCTTACCTCTCCCCTCAGCACTTGCTATAAGATGCATCTCTAACGACCTTTGTTTAGAAGCGCTAACCCATTTAGCATGCTTTTCGCATATACAAATGTAGTTAGATGGTCTAATCGGAAAACTTCCTACCAAGATTACATGAGCACCAGTTTCACCACAAATTAAATAAGACTTGCTCGGAATATCCCATTGTGAAAATTGGCAAATGCGGCTATCCCTCTCCAATACCCACAACCACTGCTCACGAGTTAGTGCATAACTAGAGTTCTCTTGTTGCCTAACTTGAGTAATTAAAGAAACTACCCCAAGTAAACTCCAGATTACAATAAGCACCAACAGGACAATTAGAATATCCAATTCTCACCTCCGTATTAAAAGATAATTCCGGGCATATTATAAAATATTTTAAAGAAAAAAACTAATTTAGAAGTTAGAAAAAACCATAATGATAGCAGTGATTAAAAATAAAAAAGGTAACGTGACTACAGAAATATAATTTTTTAATTTAATTATTGAATAAACAGAATAGGCCATAAGAGGAATCTCTAATAAAAAATAAAAAGAAGTAAAGTATTTGGTATAAAAATCTGTAGTGTAATTAAAAAATATAGGAAATCCAACAGTTTGATTTGTAATAGGAGAGAAGAGAGAAACGCCACCTACTAAAGCATCAAGAAATAGATGAGATAAAACCCCAATAAAAAAAATTAAATTCAAGATTTTAATCTCAGATGAATATTTGCTAAAAAGCTTTGAAAGCAAAATACCAAAACAAAATACCACTAAGTATGGAACTATTGAATGAGAAATCAATTTTCTATGATCAAGATCGTTTATAAAAAAGCTTAGAATCAGGTCAAAATCAGGAAATACAGCAGCAACAATACCAACTCCATACATTAAATTAGTGAATAAAGGCTTGTCATAAAATTCAGATTTATTTTTTATTAAGTAATGAGTAATCGGAACCCCAATTAAAGAGTGAGCTAATATCATTAATTTATTATATCAGTACAAAAAAGCGGGGTTTTGGTGTGAAACACCAAAACCCCGCAATTATTCTTAAATTTTATTTCTTGACTTCATCAATTTCTGGTGAAGACAAATTAGAAATCTCATTTATAGCAGATGAAGCATTTCTTTCAGCTACTTTTAATCTTTCTTCAAGATTTTGAATTTTATCAAGTAAAAAGAAAATTAATAAAAAGTTAATTACAGTTACAAGACCAACTAAACCAACATTTTTGGTAAAGAATTCAAGCACAGAAGCAGATCGATTTGTTTTTTTCACAAAAAACCTTTCTTGGAGCAGATCCAAAATAAATTTACTAATATTATGTTAGCACAATTAAAATTTACTCAATAGAATCAACTTCAAACTGAGCATCTTCAGGAAGGGAAGTTTCTTCAAAAGTCTGCTCTAACATATCTAGATTCATATCTACTCTAGCAGGCTCAGGTTTAGTCACTTCCGTAGGATTAGTCTTAGATTCTAAGACTATTTTAGGAGCATTTATTTGATTATATTTTTTGAATAGATAAAGACCTATCACACTTAGAGAAAAAGCAATAAAAATAACTAAAGCTATATTTTTAATTTTCAACTTTATCTCCTTTAGAAATAGCGTTAATCTCATCGATAATATTTAATTTCAAGTATCTTTTTAAATCATTGTTTCTTTTTAGATTACTTTTATAAAGCTGGTTAAAACTCTTAATTTTTGCTAAATACTGAGATTTAGAAGTAAGGCAATCAATCTTTTGTAATTCTTCAAGTTTAAAAATTAAATTTTCTCTTTCAATCAAAAAGTAATCTAAATCATTATTATATTTATCTAAATTTTTATTTATCAAATTGTACTTCTTGTTATTTTTATCTAAAATTTGAACTTGAGAATTGAGCGAGAAGAGTACGTTAGAAGTAATTTGTTTAGATTCTTCTAATTTTTTCTGAATCAGTTGTTTTTTTGGAATAATTTCATTTGTTAGACTTTCACAAGTTCTAACTTTTTTTAAGGTTGTATTTTTAGTTTGACCTAAAACTACTGGTGATAAAATTACAATTAAATAACCTATAGTTAATAATGGTAAGATTTTACTTTTAAAACCCATATTTTTAATATTAGCACAAGGTTATGATAAAATTGCCATACTTATGAAGATAGAAGTAACAAAACAACCAAATTCAGAACTTAAAATCGATGCAACTATCGAATCAGAAAAAGTTGCAGCAATGTACGAAAAAATTGTAGACCAAATTGTGTCTGAAACCGAAATTAAAGGCTTCAGAAAAGGAAAAGCTCCTAAAAATGTAGTTTTAGAAAAAGCAGACGCTTCTAAAATTCACGGAGAAGTAATCTCAGCATTACTTAAAGAATACTACCCACAAATATTAAAAGAAAAATCAATCTTCCCATACTCAAGTCCTAAAGTAGAAGTAAAAGAGTTTGAAGTTGGCAAAGATTTCATTTTTGAGGCAACTGTGGCTGTAAAACCTGAGACTAAGATACCAGACTATGAAAAAATCATTAAAAAATTAACCAAAGAATCAAAAAAAGAAGTAAAAGAAGGAGAAGAAGAGAAAGAATTAACCACTGAACAAATTGTAGATGCTGTTTTAGCAGAAACAAAATTTGAACTTTCAGAACTAATGATTAACGAGGAAACAGATAGACTTCTAGAAAGATTTATCAGTCAAATCAGAACCTTAAACTTAAACGTTGACCAACTTCTAAAAGCTCAAGGAAAAACTTACGAAGATTTACTTAAAGATCATAAAGAAATTGCTGAGAAAAACATTAAATCTGAGTTTATTTTAATGGAAATTATTAAAGACCAAAAACTAGATGCAACCGAAGAAGAAATTGCTGAATTTGTTCAAAATTTAGGAGATGAAACCTTGACCAATAGACTTCTAACAACCGATGAAAAATGGTATGTCAAAGGAATTGTTGAAAAAAACAAAGCTCTAGAATATCTTAAAAATTTAGGAAAGGAAGAAAAATAATATGAAAAGAAATCAAGATTTACATAATACTTTAATTCCAGTAGTTGTTGAAAAAGAAGGAGCAGGATACGAGAGAAGTTACGATATTTATTCAAGACTTCTTAAAGATTTCATCATCTTTGTAACTGGTCCAATCGATATGGCAACTGCTAATACCTTTATTGCTCAAATGTTATTTTTAGAGTCAAGTGATCCAACTAGAGATATTAAAATCTATATTAATTCTCCAGGAGGAGAAGCTTACTCAGGTAGAGCTATGTTTGATACAGTTAGACACGTTAAAAACGATGTGGTGACAATCAACACCGGTCTTTGCGCATCAGCTGCTGCCTTACTTCTTTGTTCAGGAACCAAAGGCAAAAGATATTCATTACCTGGGGCTCATACAATGATTCACCAAACTTTAGGTGGGGCAGAAGGACAAGCAACTGATATTGAAATCTATGCAAAACAAATGGTTAAAATGAAACACGATTATGCAAAACTAATTGCAGGTCAAGCTGATAAACCTTTTGAACAAGTTTTACTTGATATCGAAAGAGATAACTGGATGTCTGCAGAAGAAACTAAAGAGTACGGAATTATAGATAACATTCTTGAACCCGCTAAGAAATAATTCCTATATAGTATAATAAACGCATTCTTACACCTGCTAAGAAATGTCTGTGGTCTGCTAGCTCAGTTGGTTAGAGCGCTTCAGTGACATTGAAGAGGTCACTGGTTCGAATCCAGTGCGGACCACCATAAAAATTTCTTTAAAATATATGGATAGTAAAATTGACGTAATAAAAATGATTGAGAGCATTAACCCTATCTCTGCAAAAGAGTTGCCTGCTTTAGAGATTAAAAGCAAACTAAAAGAAGAAGATTTGGTTTATATTGAGCACGAAGTAATACCTTTCTCAATTTTAAATCAAATCAAGAGTAACTTCGAGCTGTTTTCAGAAGAATGGGTAGAATTTCATAACCAAGAGGAATCTAAAAAAACTGCTAAATCTGAAGAAATAGAGTATAGATTTTTTCATTTAGAAAATAGCAACTTCATTTTTAAAAACAAACTTATTCAAAATACTTATTTTGCGAGGGACGGTTTTACCCTAAAGGTCAACGAATCTAGAAAAGAACTCCTTCTGACAGACGGGGAAATATTTAAACACGAAAAAACTAATATCTCTTCTCAAGACGGAAATTACCAAGAAACAGAGCAGATTGTGGGAGTTTTTAATGCCTCATTTACAGTTATCTTAAATAGAGAAAAAATAACTAACAGTTACGGAAAATGGGCACACAAGGATGTAATTGAGATTTATATGAACGAGAGAACTAAGCTTGATTACTTAAGATTATATCTTTCTTCAGAAAAATAAATTTATTTCTTTTTGATAAATATCTTGTGACTGAAGTAAAAACCGACTATCAGAGGTATGTAGAAATAAATAAATCTAAAAATACTCACAATAATTAAAGAATTTCCAAAATCAATTCCAATATTTTTCATAAATTCAGGCACTAAAACCTCGATAATACCAACACCATTTGGAGTAGGAGAGATAGTTTCTAAAGTATTTAGAACAACATAACTTGAGACAATTTTTGATGTAGGAATAATCTCTTTAAATGCCCAAGCTACAACAGCAAAAGACAAAATATTTAATATATGAGATATTAACCCAAGTCCGACTGGTTTTAAATAAAATTTACTGTCATGCTTAATATCAACAAAACATTCATGAGCTAAGGTTACATTTCTTTGTGCCCATTCCTCATCTAAGACAAGATTCTTATGAATTCTTTTTGAAACAAAATTAAGCAGTCTTTGAAGGGAATGTATTAACTTAATCAGGAAGTCTTTTGTAAATATTGAGAGTAAAACTAAAGCAATTAGTACAGAACCAAACCCTAGCATACCAAAAAGGTAATTTACCGGAAAATCCTCAATTGAATCTCTAAAAAACACCAGTGAAAATAAAATTATTAAAAAGAATGAAATATAATCGGCAAGTAATGCTAAAAAGGAACCAGCTGCAACTTTGATTTTATTTTCATTCTTATGGTCTGCGTAATTTACAAAAGCAAGTAAACCTCCAGCACCTATAAATGGGGTGGCTACACAAACATATATGTATACAAATGTTGATTTTAAAACCTCTTTATAAGTAAAATTAACCCCAGCCTTTTTAAAATTTATGTAAAAGTTATAGGCTAATACGCAATATTTTAAAATCTGAATAACAATTGCCAAGGCAATAAAGTATAGCTTTGCTTTAAGTAAATCTTGAGGAATAGAGTTTAAGAGATCTAAATTTTTATAAATAATAGACCCAAAAACAACCAAAGAAACAATATAAATAATTTTTGAAAACATAATGACTATTATACCAAGTTGGAATCTTCGCTTTTTGAGTCTGAAAGCACAAAATCCCCAGCTTTAGTTCTTTTTAAATGAAGTAGAACAGAGCTTGTACCCAATCTTTGACCTATCTCGTGAGCTAGTGTTCTAATATAAGTACCAGAACTGCAGTAAATTAAAAGCTTAATGACCGGGTATTCATGGCCAAAATAATCGAAAGTTTCCTCCCCAGTCTGAGTTATGCTATAAACTTTAGAATTCATCATAGGCATCTCATCCGGCTCTTTTTCTCTTCTAGCCATTTTATATAACCTGGTACCAGAAATTCTTTTAGCTGAAAACATTGGTACAGGAAGTGTAATTTCACCCTCCAAAGACTTTAAAACGTCTTCTAGAGCTTTTTTGTTAATTAAGGGGATATTGTTCTCAAAAGTAAGTTGTTTTTCTAAATCGTAACTTGGGGAGGAAGCTCCTAATAAAATTTTGGCCTCATATTCTTTATCTAACTTCATAAACTTTTCTTGTTTCTTACAGTCGGTATCGGTTAAGACAATCATCACACCTTCTGCCAAAGGATCTAAAGTGCCAGCATGGCTGATTTTCTTTAATTTATGTCTTTTTTTAATATTATAGATAAAGCTAAAGGAAGAAATATAACAAGGCTTATTAAAATTTAAAATCATGAGACCATTATATATTATTTATAGGTTATTTTATTTGAGAATTTGGCGTATTTAAGGTATAATCCGGTTAGTAAAAATACTAATCGTAGAAAATTAAAAGGTTAATTATAAAAATATATAAAATCAATGAAAGAATAAAGGCATCATCACTTAGAGTGATTGGGGCAAATGGTGAAAATTACGGAGTTATCTCTAGAGAAGAAGCACAAAATAAAGCAGATGAAGCAGAAAAAGACTTAGTTCTAATTGCGGAAGAAGCAACGCCTCCTGTAGCTAAAATTCTTGATTTTAATAAATTTTTATACGAAGAGAGAAAAAAAGAGTCTGCTGCTAAGGCAAAATCCAAGAAAAGCGAGCTTAAAGAGTTAAGACTTTCGTCAACTATTGGAGAGGGGGACTTAATGCAAAGAGTCGTTAGAGCTAAAGAGTTTTTAGCTGGTAACAACAGGGTTAAGTTCAATTTAAAGCTTAGAGGAAGAGAGTTTATGAACCCTAAACTTGCATTTGAGAAAGTAAACAAAGTTTTAGCTGAGCTTTCAGAGGTAGCTAGAGTAGAGGAAGAGCCAAAAATTGTAAATAAGAGCATAATAGTAGTTGTTTTAAAAAAGTAATGTTATAAAATATAGACTTATATGGGAAAACTAAAAACCAAAAAAACTTTAATCAAAAGAGTAAAAATTTCAAAAAACGGTAAAATCGTTAAGAAAGCAACAGCTTCCTCACACAACAAAAGAAAGTGGAGCGCATCAAAGAGATTCAGAAAATTAAGAGAATCTTTAATTGATACCAGAGGAATTGTTAAAAAAATTAAGAAACTTCTACCAGGAAGATAATCAATCTGGTATAATAGCGAAACATTATGACAAGAGTAAAAGGCGGCTTTAGAGCCCACAGAAAACATAAAAAAGTTCTTGAATTAGCTACAGGATACAGACTTTCAAGAAGAACTAACTTTAAAAGAGCACAAGAAGCTGTTCTTAGAGCTGGTGAACACATCTTCCACGGAAGAAAATTAAGAAAAAGAGATATGAGATCTCTTTGGATTGCTAGAATTTCTGCAGGTTTATTCGATTCAGAATTAAACTACTCAAAATTCATTTCAGGTCTTAAAAAATTAAACATCGATTTAAACAGAAAAATGCTTGCTGAATTAGCTTTAAGCGACAAAGCTGCATTTGGTCAATTAGTTGAAAAAGTAAAATCAGCAAAATAAAATAGTTTGAATAGAGAAGTGGGCGAACAAAAGCAATTTTGTTCGCCCACTTTTTTAGTCTCTCCCAAGACTTTTCAAAAACTCTTTTGTAGCTTCAGAAAGACGAAAGTCTTCATCTCTGTAAGCTTTGATTGAGTCTTTGGCCTTGAAAAACTGGTTCGTATCAGGGTCATATTGATCAAGTGTTAAGGTCATTTTAAAAGTAACCCGGGCACCTAGAATCATAGACTTATGAACCCTATCAATCAATCTGTTCTCCTCTTCTAGATAGAGAAGAGTGTTTTTGAAGTCCTTAGGAATTCTTCCTCGAGAATCAGTTAAACCTAACTCTTTCATCGAAGTTTTGAAATCCTTCATCTGACTTGATAAAGCCCCTGGGGAATTTTTGCCCCACACTACCTTAAAGAGAAGCAGGTATAAGATTGCCCGACCGTCGTAAGATTCCATCAGATTGTAAACGATTTGCAGATTATGAATTAGCTTATCGTTATAAATCTTCTCTCCGTTGGGGAAAACGGACATTTTTTTAATTATGCCCATAGTTACTTACCTCCCTTATAACAATCCGGACAGTATCTTACCATTAAATCTAATATTTTTTGATAAAATAACAAGAGATGTATATAGAAAACAAAATTTCAGAAATAAAAAATTCATTTGCAGTAGATGTTCAAAACTTACCAAAAGATGATCTTTATTTAAAGTATTTTTCAAAAACTAACGGTCTAGTAACATTGTTAATTAAAGAAATACCAAGCCTAACCAAAGAAGACAAGAAAATTTATGGTCAAAAAATAAATGAAATTTCAAAAGAAATCGAAGCTAAAATTAATGAAATATCCACAGAAGAGAAAATTTCAATTGACGAAACCATCAAAATTCCAAGCGGAAGTAAGGGATACCTCCATCCAGTCACTGAAACTATTAGAGAAATGAATAATTTCTTTAGATATTACGGATTTTCAGTTTATGACGGACCTGAAATTGAAACAGAAGAATATAATTTTAGAAAATTAAACTTACCAGAAAATCACCCAGCAACCGATCTACAAGATACTCTCTTTATTGAACCAGGGTTACTGTTAAGAACACATACTTCAAGTTTGGAAACTAGAGTCTTAACTGAAAAAAATCCCCCAATTAGAGCTGTAATGCCAGGAAAAGTTTTTAGAAACGAAACACCAAGCGCCACAAACGCTAGCTTTTTTCATCAATACCAAGGAGTAGTGGTTGATAAAAATATCTCAATCAAAAATCTAGTTCAAACTTTGACAGATTTTCACAAATATCTATTTGGTCCGGATGTAGTTATTAGATTTAGATACAAATATTACCCAGAAGTTTCCCCAGGATTAGGAACAGATATTCAATGCCAATTTTGTAAAGGAGATGGCTGTAAAGTTTGTAAATATAGAGGATATATTGAAGTATTGGGTAGCGGAATGATCCATTACAACACCTTAAAAATGTGCGGTATTGATCCAAAAGAATACACAGGTTTTGCTTTTGGAATGGGTCTTTCAAGACTTGTGATGCAAAGATATAAAATAGATAATATTAGAAAATTATACGGAGGAGAAATAACTTACAAATGATTGTTCCAATTAACTGGGTAAAAGATTACCTAACAACACATAAAACACCTAAAGAATTTGCTAAATCATTCACTGAAATTGGATTAATGCTTGATAGACCAATTATGGGAGAAGTTTTAGATTTAGAACATAGAATGGATAGATCTGACTGGTTATCGATGCTTGGCTGTGCCAGAGACTTTGCGGCTTTCGAAAAATTAGTTTTTAATGAACCTGAATTAAAATCAGAAAAACTTCCAAAAAAGAATGAAGTTGAAATTACAATTAAATCCGAAAAAGTGAATAAATTTAGAACCAGAATTATAAAAAATATTAAAGTAGGGGAGAGTCCTGAATTTATTAAAGAAAGATTAGTTTCTTACGGACTCCCAGTGATTAATAATGTGGTTGATATTACTAATTTTGTTATGGTCGAATACGGCCAACCACTTCACGCTCAAGATTTAAATAAATTTGAGAAGAAAGAAATAGTTTTAAGAGATACCGAAAGAGGGGAAACTATACAAACATTAGATTCATCACAAATGAAACTTGAGGAAGGAACTTTAGTCTTATCAGAAAACAATAAACCAATTTGTATTGGAGGGATTGTTGGAGGACTTCGAACAGGAGTTACAGAAATCACCACAGAAATAATTCTAGATAGCGGAAATTATGATCAGGCAAGTATTAGAAAAGCTTCCAGACAATTAAATATTAGAAATGAAACTGTATCCAGATCTGAAAAATTTTTATCTCCAGAGGTAGTAGATCTTGCTATTGTTAGAGCTACAGATTTAATTTTAGAATACGCAGGTGGAGAAGCTTTTGAAAACGATGATTTTGAAAACTTTACACCTACTTCAAAAAAAATGGTTTTAACTAGAGAAAGATTAGCTAAAATATCAGGAGAAGAATTTTATTTTGATCACGCATCAGATATTTTAGATAGACTAAACTACGAAATCACTTCACAAAACGAAAAGGAAATTCATGTTAAAACACCATACTTTAGAACTGATATTGAAGTAGAAGATGATGTGGTTTCAGATATTCTTAGAATTTATGGTTACTCAAAAATAGAAGCCGAACCTATTAAAAACTACCCTCCGGTAGAAATTACTCCTGAAATCTTAAAACTGGAAGAAAAAGTTACCAACATACTAGTTTCAGCAGGTTTTCACGAGCACATTACCGATCCATTTGTAAAATTTGATGGAAACGAAAAAAGAATTTTACTTTTCAACTCTGTTAACTCCGATAAAGACTCTTTAAGACTTAGCTTACAAGAAACTTTGAATAATACATTTAATTACTATCAAAAACAGGCAATAAATGAAATTAAATTATTTGAAGTTGGTAACAGATATTTCAAAAGTGGTAGTGAATACGTAGAAGAAAGAACGTTAGGAATAATGGTTGGGGTAGGGGATATTAATACAAACAGCTTAAAAATAAGAGAAACTATAGATTTAATTCTTTCAAACTTAGGAATTATAAATTATCACTTTGCTAGATCAAAAAACGGTTTATCAATCATGCATAGTTCTGAAGAAATTGGATTTTTTAACAGCAACTATGCTGAAGTAAATTTAAAGAAAATTCAAAAATTAGCCAGTTTTGTCTCTCCAGTAATTTCAGAATTTGAAAACTTATCTAAAGAAGATTTAACTTTTACGTCTCATATAGATGTTGATAACGGTGAAATTATTGAATATGTTAGAAATATAAACCCTTTAATCAGTAAGGTGGAGTATGTAACTGAATTTATATCTGATTCCAAGAGAAAAGTTTCTTTTAGATATTACTCTAGCTACCCACAAGAAATGAAAAAAATCAGAGAAGAAATTATTACTAGCACCCACAAAAAATACGGCGTGGAGTTTTAAATTTTCAATTTATTTTTTTAAAGATTATTCTGGTTTAATAGTATTTACTACGTTAAGAGTAATTTCATCTTCAGACTCATTACCATCTTTATCGGCAACTTTGGCTTTGAATTTATGAGAACCTAAGTTTGATTCATTTAGATTAAAAGTAAATCCAAATGGATACGAAGCGTCTTCACCAACTTGTTTTCCATCAAAATAAAATTTCACATTTTTAATTTTGGATGAAGCAGAGATTTCTGTAGAAATTCTAAATTTTAGAGGGACATTAGTATTAGCAACCGGAGCTACAATTTTGATATAAGGGTCAATATCTTGGAGATCTTTTCCATCGTATTTTAATTTAGAAGTGATAGTTGGAGGGAAGTAGGTATCGTCTTTAGAGAAATTTTCTTGCAACCATGCATCGGTATAAATTTGCCAATCAGGGTAGTAATCTTTAATACCTACGTATGTCTTAACATCTGTTTTACCAGCTTTCTTACAATCTTCATTTGCAAGTCTTCCGTCTACATCACATACCTCTAGAGTTTGATACCAGTCACTTTTTGAAAGCGGCTCGGTTCCTTTAACAAACCATTCAAATTTTTTAGGAAAATCTTTAAAGGGTAGCATTCCTGATCTTTCGTCTACTTCTACCTTCTTAACAGTATCTGGAGCAACAAATTTTTCTGCCTGGTCCCCAGTTGTAGGTTTATCTTTTAATAAATATTTCATAGTTTCAGCCCAAATTGGAGTAGCTCCCGTAATACCTGAAGCAATGTATTCATTAAGAGGCTCGTTGTTTGAATTACCTACCCAAACACCAATAGTATAAGAAGGGGAGTACCCAACAGCGTAGTTATCTCTTTTATTATTGGTAGTACCGGTTTTTACGGCAACTTGGTGGTTTGGAATTTTAAGAAGTGAGTTTAAACCAAACACAGCACTTCTTGCAAAATCATCAGACAACATATCAGAAACTAAAAAGGCTGTTTCCTCACTCAAAGCTCTTTCACCTGAATTGCTGGCTGAATAAATCACATTACCTTTGTTATTTTTGATTTCTATTAAACTTATAGGCTTATTATAAATTCCCTTGTTCCCAAAAACAGTGTAGGCAGAGGTAAGCTCAATTAATTTAGTTTCACCTCCTCCAAGTGTTAAGGCTAAACCGTATTTTGATTTATCAGCAAAAGAATTAATTCCCATTTTTTTAGATAAATCTAAAAAGTTTTGGATACCTAAAATTTTAAGAGCTTTGACCGCCGGAATGTTTAAGGAGTTACCTAATGACTTTCTCATAGAAACAGGTCCTTTATAAGTTCCATCATAGTTCACCGGCACATAAGCACCTTCTTCACCAACACCTTCACCTGTAAAAGTGGTTGGTACATCTAAAAATGTAAAAGCAGGAGTGAAACCTCTTTCAAGGAGTCCTGCGTAAGTGATAGGTTTGATAGCAGAACCCGGCTGCCTGGTTGCATTAGCTACATTAAAGAACGGGTCAAATTTACATCCTTTTGCACCAGCCGTAGCTGTCTCACATCCTTCAGGTTCTGGCTTACCAAAATAATTTTTTGAACCAATCATAGCTAAAATTTGACCAGTCTTGGTATCTAAAATAACCTCAGCTGCATTACCAACGCCATACTTAGATTCTGTCTCCAAAACCTTAGTCATAATTTTTTCAGCATTTTCTTGAGCATCTAAATCTAAGGAAGTTTTAACGTATAAACCTCCAGACTCGACCACATCTTCGCCAAACATTGAAATAAGCTCATCTTTTACATAAAACACAAAATGAGGAGCTTTAAAAATAGCAGCAGATGGTTTGAAATCTAATTTTTCTTCTAGCGCCTGTTTATATTCATCTTCTGTAATAAATTGTCTATTTCCATCTTTATCAGACCATCCTTTTGTTCTCATTAAACTCAAAACAAAATTTCTTCTTTCAATACCAGCTTCTTTATTAGAAGAAAATGGAGAATAGTAAGAAGGTCTTTGAGGAAGTCCAGCTAAGTATGCTGATTCTGAAAGAGTTAAATCTTTTGGATCTTTAGCAAAATAAGCTTTAGCTGCAGCAAAAACACCGTAATTTTGACCTCCATATGGAGTTTCGTTAAAATACATTTGTAAAATTTCATCTTTATTGTATTTTGATTCAATTTGAAGTGACAAAATTAACTCTTTAATTTTTCTGTCGATTGTTCTGTCTTGAGTAAGAAGCGCATTTTTAACTACCTGTTGAGTTAAAGTTGATCCTCCCTGAAGACCCTCCCC
>Ga0214923_10004983_pt1 | contig 15660 bp, 14 predicted proteins | sample LL1510_MetaG_FD_177993 | JGI IMG/M metagenome (GOLD analysis project Ga0214923, IMG submission 177993) | Freshwater microbial communities from Lake Lanier, Atlanta, Georgia, United States - LL-1510 | ecosystem: Environmental > Aquatic > Freshwater > Lake | place: USA: Georgia | collected...
AAAAACAGCATTACCGCCAATAAAACCAAAATGTATTGATTTTTAATATTTATAAAAATCACAGAAGTAAATAAAGTAGCCAAAACAATAAAAATACCACCCATAGTTGGAGTTGATTTTTTGCTAGCTAAATGATGCTGTGGGCCGTCGGATCTGATTGGTTGGAATAACTTTTTTTGCTTAACTATTTTAATATATTTTTTGATGCTAAAAAAAGCTACAATATAGGCAAAAAGAAAGCAGTAAAAACCCTTTAACCAAGCGATTTGTAAAATTTCTAGCCCTGTTAACATAAAGAAGTTAAATGATTAATAATGGTTTCCATTTTTATGCCTCTAGAGCCCTTGATATAAATAAAATCGCCATCTTGCAACAAACTAAATATACTACAAGCAACTAAATTAGCATTAGCATAAACAATAAAATTAGTATTTTGTAATTTTATAAAATAATTTGCAACAGCTTTTGCAAAATTATTGCCAACTAAAATTAATAGATCTGGTTTTTGTTGTAAAGTAAAATCTAAAACTTCGCAGTGAAGTTGTAAAGATTTTTCGCCCAGCTCCAGCATATCACCCAAAGCTAAAACTAACCGTTGATTTTGTAAAAGTTTTTGGTAATTTTTAGCATCAGCAATACCTGCTTGCATAGAGGCGGTGCTTGCATTGTAGGTGTCGTCGAGTAAGAATAATTTTTTTTGCAAACAAGATAATTCGAGCAACTTGCCTCGACCAGCAGAATTGCTGAAATTTTGCAAACTTTGCAAAGCCAAATTAATATTTACTTTCAATATATGCAAACAAGCTAAAATAATAATTGAATTATCGATAATTGCTTGATTTATGCTGTTTATTTGGTAGTTAATAAAATTATTTTGCTCTTTTGCCTCAATTTGACAATTATTAATATTTTTAATGCTGGTGTTAGCAATGGTATAATCTGCTGAAACCTGATTTTGACTGCTAAAACTAAAAATATTAGCAGTAGAAATGCCATATTGCAAGGCTTGCTGATATAAAAATTGGTAATGAATATTGTTTTTATTAATTAAAACCTGTCCAGAAGATACATTTAAACCAGCAAAAATCTCTGCTTTAGCAAGAGCTATTTCTTGCTCGTTATTAAAAAATTCGATATGCACTGGCTTTACAGTGGTAATAATAGCGATATCGGGCTTGGCAAGTTGTGAAAGTGGCCTGATTTCGTTTAAATGATTCATACCCATTTCAAACACAGCATAATTACAATCGCTGGGCATATTTGCTAGCGAAAGAGGCAAACCGAGATGATTATTAAAATTACCTTTGCTAAAATAAGTTTTACCAACAGCATTTAAGCATAATTGCAACATTTCTTTGGTGGTGGTTTTACCCACACTACCTGTGATGGCGATAACTTTTGCCTTGGTTTGTTGCCTTTGATATTTTGCTAATAAATACAAGGCTTCAATGGTGTTTTTAACAACAACTAGTTGAGATTTTTCAAGGTAAGCAAGTTTAGAAACATCGCTCACTATGGCTAATTTGGCACCACCAGTTAAAGCAGATGGCACAAAATCATGGCCATCGAAGTTTTCACCATTAATTGCCAAAAAAATACCGTTATTAATGATTTTTCGGCTGTCTAAAAAAATTTCGTTAGCAAAAATATTTTCTGCCACATTGCTTAACAAACAATCTTGCAGAGCATTTTTTAAGCTATCGCTAGACCATAAAAAATTATTATTTTGCATATAAATTTAAAAATTTTTGTATTTGCTGATGATTAAACCTTGCCCCGTATTGCAAAATAACCTCGCCTGCTAAAAAATTAGCTAATTCTGCCGATTTTTGCAAGCTATAATTTTGTTGTAAACCATATAAAAAACCAGAAGCAAAAACATCGCCTGCTCCTGTGGTATCTAGTGGTGTAATACTTTTAGTGGCAACACTTAAAACTTGATAATTATTCACCACCAAACAACCATTACCGCCATCGGTAATAATGATGGTGAGTTTAGGATTTTGCTTGCAAAACTGTTGAATTTCGGTTAAATCAAACTGCTCTTGCTTGCATAAATTAGCAATTTCTAGTTTATTTGCAAATAAAAAATCAAGATTAGGTAGTAAATTTAAAAAATCTTGCTTGTGCCGAGTTACACAAAATAAATCAGAAAGCGAAAAAGCCAGCTTCACATTGTGTTGCAAGGCTTTTTTTATGGCATAGTCAATAGCCAAAATAGTGCTTGGTTTATCGTATAAATAGCCCTCAATGTAAAGAGTGCCAAAATTTTGCCAAGCAATGTTTTGTAAATCTGGCTCAGTAAAATCAGAAGCCGATGCTAGATGAGTTGCCATAGTTCGCTCACCTCTGTTTTTACCAGCATTTGAAACTAAAATAAAAGAAGTTGCCGTTAGTTGATTGGCAAGCTTTTTACCTACAAAACTCACTTTACTTTCTTGCAAAGAAGCTACAAAATTATCGGCATAATTATCGGAGCCAAGCACTCCAAAAAAAGCCACCTCAACTCCAAGTAAACCAAGTGCCGAAGCGGTATTACTTGCCGAACCCCCTACCACAATTAAATTTGGTGTAGTAGATTTTGCCAAGTTTTCGGCTTGATTTTGATTAATTAACAGCATTGAGCCTTCAAGCAAATTATGGCTGGCTAAAAAATTATCATCAACACTGCATACGATATCGGTAATGGCATTGCCGATAGTTAAAATGGCTTTTGTCATTGTAAAATAATTTTAAAAAACTTTTTTTTGCCCACTGAAAGCTCAAATTCACAAGGATTGCTAAAACTATAAAAAACATCTAGCACAGCTTGCTGGTTAATTTTTACCGCATTTCCAGAAATAAGTTTTTTTGCCTCATTTTTAGAAGGAGCAGCCTTGATTTCAAACAAAATGTCGGTTAATTTTTTGCTTTCATTGTTTAAGTTTAAGCTAAAACTAGGAAAATTTTCTTTGCTTACAAAAATTGCTCTGGCCTGCTCTAATGCTTTCGTTGCTTGTGTTGACGAATGACAAATTTTAGTGGCTTCAAAAGCTAAAATTTCTTTATTTTGATTGATATTGTTGTTTTGGCAAAAATAAGTAATTTGCTCTAAATCAAGGTCGGTAAAAAGTTTTAAAAACCGCTCAACATCGGTATCGGCAACATTGCGAAAATACTGAAAAAAATCAAAAGGGCTAAATAAATTTTCGCTTAACCACACAGCTCCGTTGGCGGTTTTGCCCATTTTTTTGCCATCGGCGGTAGTAAGTAAATTAGAAGTAAGCCCAAAAACTGGCTGATGCTCTTGATGGCAAGAAGCATAAAATTTGCGAATTAGTTCGGTGCCATTGACAATATTGCCCCATTGATCGGAGCCACCAATTTGAACAGTGCAAGCATATTTTTGATAGAGTTGTAAAAAATCGTAAGCTTGTAAAAGCATATAATTAAACTCTAAAAAAGATAACGGCTGATCTCGTTGCAAGCGAAGTTTTACCGAATCAAAAGTAAGCATTTTGTTGATAGAAAAATGCTTGCCGATATCTCTTAAAAACTGCACATAATTTAGGTTTAAAAGCCAATCTTGATTATTTACTAAAATTGCCGAATTTGGCATTGATTGATGGTTAAAATCTATAAACTTGCCAAGATTTTGCAAAATACCAATGGTATTGCTAGTAATTTGGCTTAAACTTAAAAAATTTCGAGCTTCATCTTTGCCAGAAGGATCGCCAATTTGAGTAGTGCCACCGCCAAGCAAAACAATAGGTAAGTTGCCACATTTTTGCCACAAACGAAGCATCATAATTTGCATTAAACTGCCAATATGCAAAGAAGGAGCGGTGCAATCAAAGCCGATATAGGCAATTAAAGGCTTGCCAGTATTTTGAGCTGTGTAAAGTTGTGAATCTAGCTCTGTTAAATTAGTGCACTGAGCAAAAAAACCTCGAGCAATAAATTGTTGTAAAAAAAGCGATTTTACCTGCATAAAATTAAGTTATAAATAGAATTCTTGCAATAAATTTTAAAGTAAAAAAAATATTTAGCTATAATTTTTTACTAGTTTTTATCAGTAGAAATGGTATAAACTAGATTTTTGCCCAGAAATTTTCATTAAAAATAAATATTTACTCAAAATTAAAAATTAAGTTATGTAAACTAAAAAACACTTGATAATTAAAAAAGTATTATTAATATATGACAATTATTAATGCAAAAATATTAATAATAAATAATTTAATGTTGGTAGTTTTATGACAGAAATTTTAGCTTTTAGTGGCATTATAGAACCTGACAAGCTATGGTCAAAACTCAATTTTCAAAATCTAGATGCGGTTCGTAATCTTAATGCATCGATTCCCGATACTGTAGCTGGCCTTTCTAATGCTGCACAAAATGGATATGGTGGTTTTGGGCTTATTATGCCTGCAAAAAGTGCTATCATAGGGTCTTTAATAAGGGATTGGGGAAGTGTTAAGTATGGACCAATGTTGGATTTAAGTAGTGCAAAATTCCGAGAAAATATTGAACAAATAAAAGCAGAACGACCGATAAAATCGCCTGCACAATTACAAGAAGCTATAAAACAAAAAAGAAGAGAACTAAGAGAACCTATACCAGAATCTGTAGAAGAAGTATATGAAGATTTTAAGCCATTGTTCGAAGCATTAAAGCGGCCTTTTGATAAAGAGGTTTTTAAACGAGAATGCAATAACTTTTGGGATAAATATAAAAGCGAAAATACAAATTTTCAAACTGATGTTATTATCCCATTACAACAAAAAATAAATGAAATTCTAGAAAAATCAGAAATATCAGAAGGTAATATCGCAGATCTCAAAAAAGAACTCGATAATCTTTTTGATGTAGCTTTGCGAATAAAAAATAAGACCGATCATTATCACCTCCAACACGGGGTTGCTCTATATAATGAGATACATTTGCCGCCGCTTTTGCCATTGATGGAAGGTTGTTTTATTATAAATGATTCTTATGCTACATTAAATCAACTAGCAGTATATAAAACAATTCAAGATGTTCGAGAAATACTTTTTCAAAGCGAAGAATATCATACACAAGAAAATTTTGATGCACTAACACCAGAGCAAAAAAAAAGTTTTACAACTTTTTTTAAAACTTGTTGGGAGGGATCTCAAGCTTTAACATTTCCAGAATATAAAGAAAAAATAGATATATTTTTCACAAATCAAACAACTTATGTTGAGGGGATTATTGATAATTTACAGGAAGAAAAAGAAACATTAGAAAAACGTCAAGCACTAAAACAATATTTAACACAAGCAGATTTAACAGAAGAAGGCCAAGAATTATGGAATTTATATCGTGGCAATCAAGAAAAAATTCGGCAAATACAACAAACAGATAGATTAATTTCAATATACAAAGATTATATTGATAGAACAAAACTACCAGATTTATTAAAAAAACCTTTTGAAATATACTTTCTCGATTCGAAATCTCAAGAGTTACAAACAAAAGAAAGCATTCCGGAAAAAATACAAGGTTTAGACAATGGAAAAGAACGAATAATGTTAGCTTTACATTATGTAAGACTGTTTGATGATTTAAAAGTATTGAGAGTTATTGCTATTGAAGATTTAAAAGATCTTGTTCGTTTAGTTAAAAATGATTACTATAAAACAGAAATAATTACAACGGCCTTAGAAAAAAAACTTGTACAAATTAATGGTCAATATTTAAAAGATCTTGTTCGTTTAGTTGGGGATGATTGGCATAAAGTAGACATAATTACAACAGCCTTAGACAAAAAACTTGTACAAATTAATGGTCAATATTTAAAAATTCTTGTTCGTTTAGTTGGGGATGATTGGCATAAAGCAGACATAATTAGAACAGCCTTAGAACAAAAAGCTATAACAAATCTCAGTTTTGAAGATTTAAAAGGTCTTGTTGGTTTAGTTGGAGATGATCGTTGTAAAGCAGACATAATTACAACGGCCTTAGACAAAAAACTTGTACAAATTAATGGTCAATATTTAAAAGATCTTGTTCGTTTAGTTGGAGATGATAAGTATAAAACAAGCATAATTAGAACAGCCTTAGAACAAAAAGCTATAACAAATCTCAGTTTTGAAGATTTAAAAGGTCTTGTTGGTTTAGTTGGAGATGATCGTTGTAAAGCAGACATAATTACAACGGCCTTAGAACAAAAAGCTATAACAAATCTCAGTTTTGAAGATTTAAAAGGTCTTGTTGGTTTAGTTGGAGATGATCGTTGTAAAGCAGACATAATTACAACGGCCTTAGACAAAAAACTTGTACAAATTAATGGTCAAGACTTTAAAGATCTTGTTCGTTTAGTTGGAGATGATGGGCTTAAAACAGCAATATCTAATTTAGTTAAAAGATATCAAAAAGCTCCTTCTGATTCACCAATTCCTTCTAAATCGGCTTCCCTTTATGGGAGGACTATTTCTTTATAGAGTTTTTACTATTTAGGCTTTGAGTGTTATACTAATAGCTTTTCTTGCAAGAAGGGGTGATCAAATAGAAAACTATACTAAAATCTCCCTTCTTTATAAGTTTTTGCATAAAGTTTTATCTCTTGCGGTAGGTTTGACCTTTTCGGGCTTTTTTGTAGCCGTATTTTTTTCTTTCAACTACTCGAGAATCTCGGGTTAAGAAACCTTGGCTTCGCAAGATTTGGTGGTTGTTAGGATCAAACAACACCAAGGCTTTGCTAATGCCGTGTAGTAAAGCACCAGCTTGACCACTTTTACCACCACCAAGTAGCTGAGCAATAACATCGAATTTGTTTTGATTTTGAGTAGCTTCAAAACTAGAAGAGGCAATGTTGACTAATATTTCTCGACCAAAGTAAGAACTAACATCGAGGTTATTGACAGTAATTTTACCTGTGCCTTTTTTTAACCAAACTTTAGCGATGGCGTTTTTTCTTTTACCTGTGGCATAAGCTCTGCCTAAAGAATCGACTTGTTTGATTTTGGTAGCAACAACTTGCTCTTCGGTGTTGACTATTTTAGCTAATTGTTCTTTGATGGTAATAGACATAATTAATTGGTTTTGGTATTTTTACGATTTAACGAAGCAACATCAAGAACCTGTGGAGTTTGGCCTTGGTGTTTATGAGTAGAGCCAGCATAAATATGCAGATTATTTAAGATATCTCTTTGTAGCGGGCCTCTTGATAACATTCTTTCTACAGCATATTCTAAAACTCTTTGCGGATGATTACCTTCTAAGATTTGACGAGCATTACGATTTTTGATGCCACCTGGGTAGCCAGTATGCCAATAATATTGTTTGTTTAGGTATTTTTTACCAGTGAGCTGAATTTTATCGGCATTGATAATAACAATATGATCGCCACAATTTTGATTAGGAGTGTAGGTAGGTTTATGTTTGCCTTTTAACATTTTAGCAACCAAAGAAGCCAGCCTGCCTAACACTAGGTTTTCTGCATCTATTAACCACCACTGTTTAGTTATTTCAGACGGTTTTGCACTATAAGTTTTTTGCATTTTTTAGGTAAAAATTAATTAAAAAAACAAGATTTTATGATTTACAAAAGTTAATGTCAATTATTTTTTATAACTCATTGTGTAAAATTTATTGGCCCAACAGCATTGCCGTGTATAAACTGCTCAACAAACTCATTGCCAGAATTATATAAATTATCGACACTACCAAACCAAATAAATTTACCTTGGTAAAGCATTGCTACTTTATCGGCTATTTTTCGAGCAGAATGCATATCATGAGTAATGGTAAGAGTTGTTGCTCCTAACTCTTTAGAGTTTGCGATAATTAAATTATTAATAACATCGGCCATTATTGGATCTAGGCCTGTGGTAGGTTCGTCAAAAAAAATAATTTCTGGGTTGGTGGCAATTGCTCTTGCTAAAGAAACTCTTTTTTGCATACCGCCAGAAAGCTCAGAAGGATAAAGATTGGCAACTTTTTCATTTAAACCAACCGATTGTAATTTTGCGACCGCCACTTCAAAAGCTTGCTTGGTAGGTATTTTTTGCTGATGAATTAGGCGAAAAGCGACATTTTCCCAAACTAAAAGAGAATCAAAAAGGGCTCCTCCCTGAAATAAAAAACCGATTTTTTGCATTAGATGATCTTGATCTTTTTGTGTTAAATTATGAGTTGGTTTTTGATCGATAAAAATTTCGCCACCACTTGGTTTTATAAGGCCAGCAATAGTTTTAATAAGCACAGATTTACCGCTACCCGAACCACCCAAAATAACCAAAGACTCTCCTTGATTAATACTAAAAGAAATATCGGTTAAAACTTGCTTGTTAGCAAAATTTTTACTTAAATTTGCAACGGTTATTTTGCTAGTGTTGTTCATAAATCTTTCATAAAATGCAGGCCTCTCACATAAAAGCCTTGTTTATAATAAAGAGAATGTGATTTTTTATTTTCAATGTAAGAATCTAGCACAATTTTATTGCATTGTAAAGATATTGCTTTTTCTTGTAAATGTTGCAAAATTTGGCTACCAAAACCTTTGCTACGGTGTTTTTGACTGGTAATAAAATTAGAGAGTTGTAAATATTTGCCACAATAAAGCATAAGAGAAATCCAGTAGCCCGAAACAACAACCAACTCTTGCTGGTAATAACCTGCCACCATTTTATAGTTGTTAAGATTTATCATTTCAGTTATTTTATAAGAAAAATCTGTAGCACTGATGTTTTTATACATTTGGTTAACCAATTCATAGGTAGTAAGCATTTGTTTTTTAGTAGTAAGCTCGCTAATTATGAGTGTCATTTTGATACAGTTTTTCTTGTAAATTATTAGCCCAGCTTGATATAGTGCCAGCTCCCATGCAAATTATTAGAGAATCATCTTTTAAATAAGGCTTTAAGGTGCTAGCTAAATTTTGCTCGTTATCTAGTTTTACTACTTGCTTGTGATATTTTTTGATGCCAGCAATTAGAGAATCTTGATTAATTCCTGCAATTGGTTGCTGTGAAGCTGAATAAATATCGGCAACTATCACAACATCTGCCAAAGAAAAAGCTGTGCAAAACTCATTAAATAAATCGTGAACCCTACTAAATTTATGAGGCTGAACCACGCAAATTAAGTTATTGCTGCCAATAAAACTTCGAGCCGCCTGTAAAGTAGCAGAAATTTCGGTAGGATGATGAGCATAATCATCGATAATAGGAATATTTTTATATTCACCAACTTTAGTGAATCTTTGTTTTACACCAGTAAAAATTTGTAAACCAGATTTAATTTGCTCGGCGGTAATTTTTAAAAATTTAGCAATAGCAATTGCTGATAAAGCATTGCTAATATTGTGTTTGCCATATATCGGCATATTAATATTAAGTATTCTTTCGCCAGAAGCAAAAACAGCATCAAAAGAAATTCCTTTTCTATGGCAAGAGATGTTTTCTGCCCATAAATCGGCTTTATTTGGTGATAAAGAGTAGCTAAAAAGATTATTTTTTTGATTTTTTAGTTGCTTGTAAATAGAAGCGACATTATGACAATCGAGGTTTAGAGCAACTAAACCTTCATCTGCAATTTGCGAAACATATTGCAAAAAATATTGTTGCTGTATAGCAAAATTATTTTGATAACCAGCAAATTCTAGATGTTCTGGCTCAATATTGGTTATTACTCCTAAAAAAGTAGGTAATTTGACAAAGCTAGCATCAGATTCATCTGATTCAGCAACTAAATATTTGCCTTGACCAATTTTATAGTTGCTGTTAAAATAATGAATAGTGCCACCATTTATAACAGTAGGATCAAGCCCTGCCTGCTCTAACAAAACCGCAACAATAGCGGTAGTAGTAGTTTTGCCATGAGTACCAGCAACAGTAATGCCTAAATATTGTTGCATAATAATAGCCAATAAATCGGCTCTGGTAATTATTGGTATATTGTGCTCTTTGGCATAGATTATTTCTGGATTATCATCTTTAATTATAGATGTTTTAACAACCAAAGAAATATTATGATGCATATTTTTTTGGTTTTGCCCTAAATGAAAAATTACCCCTGCTTCTTTTAATTTGACAGTAAGATAATTTTCTTTTAAATCTGAGCCCTGCACTGCCACATTATATTTTCTTAGCATCAAGGCCAAAGCACTCATACCAACACCGCCAATACCAATAAAATGTATGGTTTTTTGCAAGATAATTTGTGAGAAATTCATATTAAAAAATTGGTAAAAACCTCAATTGTAATTTTTAGTTTATAAAAAGCAATCATTATTTTATTAAAATCAAGTTGATAAAAAAGATCGGCAAGCTAAAATACCTTGATTAAAAACTGTATAATTATCAATTATTTTTGTATGATACAAATTAAAAATTTAGGCATTTCTTTTGCTGGCTACGAGGTTTTTTCGGAAGTGAGTTTTAATATTAATAAATCCGAAAAAATTGGTTTAATTGGTCGAAACGGTAGCGGAAAATCTACTTTTCTTAAAATTTTACTCCAACAATTGCAAGCCGATGAAGGGCAAATTCAAATACCAAAAGGCTACAGCATTGGCTATTTACAGCAACATATTAATTTTAACCACCCCACTGTGCTTGATGAAATAGACAGTGTTTTGCCCGAAGATAGAAAGCACGAACTCTGGAAAGGTGAAGATATTTTATATGGCCTTGGCTTTAAATATGAAGATTTCAGCAAAGATCCTAAACAATTTTCGGGCGGTTATCAAATAAAATTAAATTTAGCAAAATTATTATTAGTTGAACCACAAATGCTTTTGTTAGACGAACCAACAAATTACCTAGACATTTACTCAATTCGTTGGCTAAAAAAATTTTTACAAGATTGGAGAAAAGAGCTTATTTTAATTACCCACGATGCTAGTTTTATGGATGATATTATCACTCATACTTTAATTATTCATCGAGGTGATTTTCGTAAATTTGTTGGCAATACTCAAGGTATTCGAGAAAAAATAGCCAGCGAAGAAGAAATTCACGAAAAAACCAGAATAAATCAAGAAAAACAAAGACAAAAAACCCAAGAATGGATAGATAGTTTCAAAGCCAAAGCCAGTTTTGCTAGCCGAGCTCAATCAAAAGTTAAAATGCTCGAAAAACAAGAGGTGGTAGAAAAGCTCGACAACATTAACGATCTAGATTTTGTTTTTAACTGCAAACCATTTGCAAGCAAAGAAAACCTGCTTGAAATTGAAAATTTAGCTTTTGGCTACCAAGCCGAAAATCGGCTCATCAACGATCTTTCTTTTAGGGTGGCAAGTGGCGAAAAAATTGCTATTATCGGTAAAAACGGCAAAGGAAAATCAACTTTACTAAAATTAATTGCCAAAGAACTTTTGCCAATTAGGGGCAACATTAAAGCTCATAGCAAAACCGACATTGCTTTTTTTGGACAAATGAACATCGATAGATTAAGCAATAATCTCACTATTTACGAAGAACTTGAGCGAACCAACAAAGAAACAACACAATCACGCATCAGGCAAGTTGCCTCTCATATGATGTTTAACAAAGACATGGTCAACAAAAAAATTTCGATGCTTTCTGGTGGTGAAAAAAGTCGAGTAATGTTAGGTAAAATTTTATTACAAGGAGCAAATTTATTGTTGCTAGACGAACCAACCAACCATCTTGATTTTCAATCTTGTCAAGCTCTAATTGAAGCAATTAAAAATTTTGAAGGAGCAGTTGTTTTGGTGAGTCACGACGAAGGAATGTTGCAACAAATTGCCACTAAACTAGTGGTTTTTGATAACAATAAAACTTTCACTTTTGAAGATGATTATGCTACTTTCTTAAAAAAAGTCGGCTGGAAAGACGATGCTTAAATATTGCTTTTATCGCTGTAAATAGTATAAAATTAAACTGGTAAAATAATAATAACTTTTAAGCCTTTTAATTTTACCGATTCATCAAGTAATATTTCTCCGCCGTGCGAATTTATGGCATCTTTAGCAATTGCTAAGCCTAATCCAGAGCCGATTTGCACCGAAGAGTTATCGAGATTTCGAGCTTGATTAAGTCTAATAAATGGCTTAAAAACATTTTCGCGTTCATTTTTTGGCACACCAGGGCCGTTATCTTCGATGGTAATGATAATATTTTTATACTCATAAATAGCATTAAAATCAACTTCTGTAGCATAATGAAAAGCATTATCTATGAGGTTTTTTAAAGCCCTGCCTAAAGCAGACGGCTTAATTAAAGCGGTAAAATTCTTAGGAATTTGACAATTAAAACCAATATTTTTCTGCATTTTTTGATAATAAATCAAGCAATTAGTGTGTAAAAAATTAGCAATATTAGTGTTGATACTTTTTTCTTTGTCGTTACCTTTGGCAAAATCTAAATACTCGGTAATAAGATTTTCCATATCTAAAATGTCTGTGTTCAAGCTTTTAGTTTCTTCGTTTTCAGACATTAAAGCCAGTTGTAATTTCATGCGAGTAAGCGGAGTACGTAAGTCGTGCGAAACTGAAGAAAGCATAAAGGTTCGCTGATTAATTTGTCGAGTAATTCTTTCTTTCATTTTGATAAAAGAAATAGTTAAAGAGCGAATCTCTTGTGAACCAAGAATTTTTGGGTTAGCAACAGCAATTCCTCGACCAAATTTTTCGGCCAAAAAACTTAAATTTCCAATTAGTTTTATTTGGTTGCGAAAGAAAATTAACGAAATAAAAGAAGTAAGGCAAACGGTAAGAAATAACCAGAAAGTAAAAACATAACTACTAGAACTAGTAATTTTTTTCACTGGCACTTCAAAGGTAAGCAAGCCTTGTTTTGCTTGAATACTTACATTAATTATTTCTTTTTTTTCTTGTTCGGTAAAAATTTGATACGGGGTGAGCTGATGGTTTTCAAGCTCTATTTTAAAGCGATTATAAGGATCAAGCACTGGCTGAAAATATTGATAAATTTTACTTTTTGGCTGTTGATTACTATCGGCAATTTTAACGGTTTTTAGTTTTTTACGATATTTAAAACCATATTTTAAACCTGTGCTTGCAGTAAGATCTTGTAATAAATTTTCATAACCAGGTTTATTGATAGAATTTTTGACAAAAACCATTTCGGCAATCACACTTCTTGCCATATGTTTACTGATAACATCGAGGTGGCTGTAATAAAAAACATAAATCGAAACCAACTGCACCACCAAAGCAGAAAGTAAAATAATTAGCAAAGATCTGCCATATAAAGAATGCGGAATAAATTTTTTTAGTTTTTGCATTTAAAAAAATGAAGATTATAATTTAGATATTTAGCAAAATACAAGCAAAATTTTTATGAATAAAATATCAGCAAATAACATTAATTTGTTTTATGGTAAAAAACAAACACTTTTTGATGTAAATCTTGTTTGTAAAGAAAAAACCGTTACCGCTTTAATTGGCCCTTCTGGTTGCGGTAAATCTTCTTTTTTAAGATGCATCAATCGTATGAATGATACCATCGAAAATTGCTACATTACTGGCTCTATTTTGCTTGATGGAGTTGATATTTACAGCAAAAATTATGCCAAAGATATCGATTTAGTCAAGCTTCGAGCTTTGGTTGGTATGGTTTTTCAAAAACCTAATCCTTTTCCAAAATCTATTTTTGATAATGTGGCTTACGGCCCAAAAATTCATGGTTTATACAGTAACAAAAACGAATTAGCCGAAATTGTTGAATCTAGCCTTATCAAGGCTGGCTTGTGGCAAGAAGTCAAAGATCGCCTACACGAAAATGCCTTGGGGCTTTCTGGTGGCCAGCAACAAAGGCTGTGCATTGCCCGATCTATCGCTATTTCTCCGCAAGTTATTTTAATGGATGAGCCCTGCTCTGCACTCGACCCTATCGCCACCGCCAAAATCGAAGAGCTTATCGATGAGCTAAAAGTAAATTTTACCATCGTGATTGTTACTCACTCTATGCAACAAGCAGCCAGAGTTTCTGATTACACTGCTTTTTTTCATTTAGGTAAAATCATCGAATATAACACCACTAATCATATTTTTACTAACCCTAGCATTCAACAAACTCAAGACTACATCACAGGTAGATTTGGTTAAATTTTATTTTTATGTTTGGTTTTTCGTTAGCAGAATTTATTTTAGTAATTATTGTGGCAATAATTTTTATCAAACCACAAGATCTACCTGAGCTAGCAAAAATGTTAGGCAAAACGGTAGGTGAAATTAAAAAACTTTACCAAAATTTACTTGCTCAGTGGCAAGATGTGGCAAAGCAACCTGAAATTGCTAGCTTAGCCCAAGAATTTCAACAACAAGTTTCGTTAGCTGAAAAAAATACTCAAACCTTAACCGAAACAGTAATTATCGATATGTATGGCAAAGAACACATTGTAAGCAATATTTTTGAAGTTCGCCCCGATTTAACCAAAGAACAGTTATCACAAGAAGTGCAAGAATATAACAAAAACAACAATCCTAAATAATGGGACTGTTGCATCCCAAATTTGTTTTAATTTTTTGCTAGTTTTTAGAAGAAATTTTATCTATTTTTGCCCTCATATTAAATATATTAGGGCAAAAATAGCTGAAATCGTGTTGTTTGCGTTAGCACAACTAATATTTTGTTCTCCAAAAAATGGCAAATAAAGTAAAATAAATTTGGGATGCAACAGTTCCATAATGCATTATGAAGTGGAAATGGTATAATTTTATCATTCGGTGTTAAGGCCGAGCATTTCAAGCATTTGATCGGTTTCTTCACGAAGCAATTCTACTTTTACTTTGGTGGTGCCTTTATTTTTAAAACCTAAAATTTCGGCAGTTTTTTCAGAAACATCAATTACTCTATTTTTGGCAAAAGGCCCGCGATCGTTCACTCTAACCACTTGGCTTTGATTGTTATCGAGGTTGGTTATTTTTACAATAGAAGGTAGTGGTAAAGTAGGGTGCGCTGCGGTTAAATCGCCCAAATTATAAATTTCGCCGTTAGCAGTTTTTTTGCCGTGAAAATCTTTGCCATACCAAGAGGCAATACCAATTTCTTCGAAGGTTTCATAGTTTTGCGGAGTGTAAGTGATGTCAAAAGCGGTGTAAGGTTTACCAATTTTAAAAATACCGTTATATTGATTTTTAGGATAATAATCGGAGTTAGTAATATTTTCTTCTTGAGATTCTTGATTAGTTGTTTTTTCTTCAGATTTTACAGAGTTGTTAATTTTAATAATCGAAAATTCTTTAGTGCTGTAAATGTTGTCTTTTGGGGTGCCAATTTGCATAGATTCGCTTGGCTTGGTGCGATATTTTCGTTTGACAAATTTTTTACCCGCTTCTTCTTCGAAGGCACAGGACGAAAACAAAATTAAGATAATTAACAAGAGGTATCGTTGCATACTGGAGTAGCTATTTTTAATAATCTTTCTTGGTGTTTTTTTTGAATTTGTTCTTGATTGATGCAAATATCTTCTGCTTTGGTAATCACAAAAATGGCAGATTGAGCCCATAAATTTGCCATAAATTTATTTTGCAAAAAACCAGGTAAAACAGTATTTTTTACCAAATAAACTTGCTGTTGAATAGAAAAATTTAACTCAACACAAAGTTTTAAAAAATCTTTAATTGAACAAAAATGAATATTGGGAGTTTCGTACCACTGAAACGGAATATGCTTATTAACTGGCATTTCGCCTTTTAGCATCAGGTGTAGTCGGTTTTGTAAA
>Ga0214923_10004985_pt1 | contig 15657 bp, 50 predicted proteins | sample LL1510_MetaG_FD_177993 | JGI IMG/M metagenome (GOLD analysis project Ga0214923, IMG submission 177993) | Freshwater microbial communities from Lake Lanier, Atlanta, Georgia, United States - LL-1510 | ecosystem: Environmental > Aquatic > Freshwater > Lake | place: USA: Georgia | collected...
CGATGAGGTCTGCATTCTTCACCACACCATACTGCTCGGTGCAAACTCCGAGCGTAATGGGTTCGGCGGTGTCACGGCGCACCATGCCGAAGTATCCTGTCCTCTTGCCGTCAGTTGTGAGGAGTGGTTCCTGATGCACATCAAAATCGAATGTGCTGGAACTGGGTTTTGTTTGTCTTGCCATAAAATAATCATACCACACTTTTAACTTGTGACAAGAACTTTTTTCATGTCATAAGATACTGATGACCAGAGGGTTGCCTATCCTGTCAAAAGTTTTTTTGATATTCATAACTCCTTGATTATCAACGACTTGCGGCGGCGGGGCAGGAGCGCCCCCGTAACTATATAATAATCAAGTACTTATGTCAAACCAAATTTAATATTACTCTTTCTATACTCTCTTACTTTCCTCATAGCATATAAACTAGCATCAACTTCACATAATTTAGCTTTAGTTCCCATGTTATATTTTCTTATCTTTTTAATACCATGATAAAACTTACCTTTCTTATATTGATAAAGATGTCTTAATTCATGAGCAATTAATTCAATTAAGCTCTCTTCCCATGTATATGTATTAACCTCTAAATATCCTCTAAATCCACCACTCTTATATGGCTTAATATATTTATTATATTGAGGAACTCCTACATGAAGTCTCATGCTACTCCAAGCTCTGCCGTGCCAATTTAATTTAGTATTACCAATATCTATTTTTCTAATGTCTTTAAGGAACACCCCTTGAGGCATGCACCATTTAATAATTTCTTTTAATTTTTCAGAACAATATGAGGTTGTATTAATGAGCTTCATAAACTCAAATATACAATAAATTAATATAAAGTCAAATTGAATTTCTATAATCTTTAATAAAATTAGATAGCATATTCCTTATAGCATAACTTCTGGTATCAATACCAACGCCATCAACAGACACGGCTTCACCAATTAAATTATTATTACGATCATAGTATTCTATTACATCATATAAATAAGAATTAAACTCAACCTGATATGTTATCTTCTTCATTACTGGAGTCATAAACTCAATAATAACTCAAATTAATTTAGTGTCAATTAATTTTTATCTACAAATAATCCTCTTATAGGAACAGATGTATCAAATGATGCTATTACAGGATGTCCCTCATCAAGAATATCTATTTCTTTATCAGTAAAAACTAATGTAGCTTTATAGTATTCATCGTTATTAAGTATAGTAATATCACTATTTAGCTGATCTTCATTTAGCTTTTTAAGTTTATTTAATAGATCTCTGTAGGTAATTGTCATATATTTACTTTAATATAAATTCTTATTTAGTCAATTTCTTTTTCTTGGAAGGCTTATTCCATGTAGGCTTGCTCCATATACTATGAATCATCTTAAGGATTCGCCTTCTTTCTGCCCAAGTCATTTATTTAATCCTAGTATAAGTAGCTTTTATTTTATTTAGCCACGCTTTGCATTCTTTTAATTTAAGAAAATATAATTCTTCTGCTGGTTGGCAGAGAACATATTTAGCCAAATATACTGGCTTATCAACATATTGCTCCTCATAATCGCCACCAAATAAATAAGGATTTTTATTTATGACTTTTTGAATGGTATAGTGCATCTATTTAGAATATATTAAATTATAATTTAGTCAATGTTTATTTTGTGTAATATAATCTATTATGGCAATAGAATTAACATTACAACAACCACAACCAGAACCACCTCCTGAAATTAAAGAATCAGTTAATGATATAACACAAGAACAACTTAATTCTCTTATTGAGGTTATTTCTTCAGCAAATCCACCAGTTTTAACGCTCCCACAAGGAAAAACTTTTGCAGATATTGAAGTTTTTAAAATTGCAATAAGACCAAATAATTCTGCTCAATTATTAGTTAGATTCAAATAAACAAGGGCTAGGGTTTTTAATCCTAGCCCAAGGCCGCGTTTCCCGAAGGTACTAGCGGGCGGTGTACATTACTTTACACTTTTTGTAATGTAATGTCAAGTTTAATAATGATTAAGATAAATATAAAGAGCCGTGAAAGTTATGATAAGAAAGGCAACTATTGTGTCGCCTGTTATCATGCTTCGTCCTCCTCATCTTCTTCGCACTCGACATCAAGAGCTTCGAAGGTATAATCAACCTCGTCCCAGTCAAGAGCGAAGCCTTCTGCGTCTGTGCAATTCTCTGCGAGTTCCATCGCCTTGTCAATCGCTTCCATGTCATTCGTGGCTTCCACCTCGATGTCCACTTCTGCGATCTGGTTGCGTTGCATACGAATCGTGAATTTCTTTGTATTTTCGGTGTTGTTCATATATCTACTATAATGTATTTTTAGATTATGTCAAACTTTTCTGTTAATTCTAGTTTCCACTTGCTATTGATCCACTTAACAATCATATCAGTATAATAGCTAGTAGTTATTTGCCACAAATCTCTTTCGATCCTAATCCTATCAAAGCTATAATAGATATACTGATTAACCAATTTGCCTGTGCCATAATTGCTATCAAGTATATCTATTTTAATATTAGTTAAGGTTCTAGGAATAGAGACACGGATCTTTCCTCCAACAGCATACTCGCCAATCTTGAATGTTTTAGTCATTCAATGAATATACTTTTTATTTATATTTTGTCAATGGTTAATTTTATAAATAATACAAATTATAATAGTTGTAATAAGTAATAAGCTTGGAAGAAGCTCTATAATAATAGATATTTTTCTATGTTTCATTGGGCTTTTCGCCTTTCTGTTTTTCTTCTATCTTTTATTATTTGATCTGATTTAATCCAGCAACAAATAATCTGACCATCATCTGTTAATGAAACAACCTTATATTCTTTATATTTTAGGCCACCTATTGAATTTATTATTTTACCAAAATATATTTTATTATTATATTTAAAACAAACTTCTTTGTATAGATTAAGATCCACTATCGTTCACCCTAGAACGATAATGATAATTAGTTATTTTATTAAAAGGGTTCATATATATTATTACACGATTAAAATATTTATGAGCCAGAAATCGGATTCGAACCGATGACCTACGGTTTACAAAACCGTTGCACTACCGCTGTGCTATTCTGGCTTATTTATTAAATAAAAAATATGGTTTCAACGACACCAAAAAACGTTCATATAATATATGGTTGAAGCAGGGTTCCGCTTTGCGCCAACTTCCAATTATATGATTAACTGCGGAAAACTTTCCACTAGGATTTCAGCGTCCTAACACGCATCGAGTCCGAAAGGAGGTAGACTCGCCATAGTGATTCGGTTAGTTCAACCATTTTCTTTTGAGGGATGATCCACGGCTCGCCAATTACGAGGCGATATTATTCCTTGGTTTAGGTTGGATAACCTTTTAATTAACCCCCCACTTGATCAAAGAACTCGCAGGGAACGAAGAACTATTAAGAGATCAACCTTAACATATTCTCCAATACATCCTCTCGCAACCGAGAGTTTGCCCTGCAATTAGTATATTATTTCTTTTTTAAAGAATTGTCAACTATTTTTATTTTTGTAATAGTATTTTCTACTCCCTCAATAACGCTCTCAAAAAGATTATTGAAAAAACAGAAAAGATTATTACAATCGCCATAGTTTAAATTCTCCTCAAATTGTTTTTTGCTCATACAACCTATTATACATCAAATACAATATTTTGTAGAACAATTTTTTTAAAACAAGGGAAGTTTTTCGATACTTCCAAACGATTCGCATTAACGGATGCGACAGCCGATGACCTCACCATCACCTCACACAAACAAATCTTTGTCTACTTTAGGCCAATTCTAATTCGCTGTCAAGTTTCTTGGTCTTGCCCATCCAACTTTCGGGCATAATATGTTTGAACCAATCTTGCATCGAAGGAATACGACCCAAATCCTCAATGACATGCTGTTCGCCAATCCAGCGAGTAGGAATCTTTTTGCCATTGGATAATGTGATCGTGTGACCAAATATCCTCTCACACATAAAGATTCCCTCTGCATGATGTCTCAACGCACGATGTCTAAAGTCTGCCATCATCATCTTTGATTCATCGAACCAATCGTGAATCTTCTGATAATCTTCTGGAGTTCCACCCCATTTCTTTGCTGAAGATACAGAATGATGGTAAGGATTAGCCATTAGAAACTCTCCGAACTAGTCCTAACGCTTTCGACACGCTCATTAAACTCAAGACTAATCTTGCGATTAAGAACATCAAAGCTGAATGTGCCGTAGGAACCTTCGTTAATCTCCCAACCTGCGTGGCTGGCTCCTAACTTATCATAGCATATCTCTTCAACAATCGAACTAACCTTACCTTCGCCACCACCAACCTCAACAAACTTTTTCTGCTTGTCATCCCAATCATGCTGTTTGCCAAGATGAGAACCTTTAACAATAAGGTCTGGACAAGATAGTTCCTTATCCCTGTGGTCTTTATATATAATATCATTGATTTGACCACTATCACCGCAACCATCAAAGGTCACTTCAATAGAAACTACTCTGGTATCAGCAAGAGTATCAAATAATGCTTTCGCATTGATTTTAGATTTCTCTGTCTTTTTAATTTGATCTGCTTTGATTTGAGCCCAGATGTCATCCATCTTGGGCAGTTTAACTTTTTTGGTTTTGCTCATATATAGAGCATACCACAAACTAAAATATCGTCAAGACTTGCGTTTCTTTTTCTTTTTCTTGAACAGATTAAAGATATCACACTTATAATCATATAGCTTGCCACAAGCCCAATAAATGCTATACATCGATATCCAAAGTACCAGAGCTAATCCTAAGACTCTTATTTCAGTAGATCCAATTAAATTTTCAGTTACTATTAATATCATATATTTTATAATCCTTTATTTACAAATAGCGAGATAATGCTTTAGTACTAACTTTATTTAAGACCTTTTCCAATTGATCAACAACATATTCATAACCATAGCTTTGCCTATGCTTGACCTCAGAGATCTTGTCTACAACGCAATCTTGAATCAATCGCCAGTCCTCTAGAGTAACCTCACTAGTCCAGTTATTTGGCAATACTCCAGAAACATTTATTTGGTTCATAAGATTAGTTTATTTTATTTATTTAGCTTAGTCAATTTAATTTTTGAATACTTATTATAAGAACCAAATCTATTAATCTTATTTACAGATAGATGCTTCTTATTTCGCTTCTTGAAACTCTTATATCTTTTCTTTATTTTTTGTTTCTTATTTAGCCAATAATGAATAGGCGTTGTATCAATATAATAATATTTATTTCTAATATAACCAATCATAGGAACTACTACTGATAATAGCACACTAAATATAAATAAATAAGCGTATATTTTACTCATTGTTTTCTATCTTTCTGATTATTTGATTTACTATTTCTAATCTATTTTTTGAATAATCACAACCATTTTTTGCTTGGTCTCGCAGAATCCTTCTGACTTCACCAACAGCAGACCAAAGTTCTTTTATTTCTGCTTCATTAAATGTCATTTACTTATTTTCCTCTAGTTTATTTAGAATGTCAATGACAATATTTTTATGCTCATCTTTTAAATTTGAACTATATTTATTTAGTATGTGTTGAATACTATCATTCCTAAAAGATTTAATAAAATTAAACTTAAACTCATAGGGCATCCTTATATTCTGCCATTCGTTTGCGAAACATATCACAAGATATCCAAGCTCCTCATCACTAAGAGAGTTTATTTGAGCTGTTGTTATCATTATTTAAGAGGATGGTTTTCGCAATTTGGAAGGGGTCTAACAGATTGCAGGATCACCACAAACCTTGGGTTTCACGGTTATTTCTATTATATTCATTATTATTTATTTATGCAACAAAAAAAGCTAAAATAATCTAAAATTACTCTAATTCTTCTAAATTTGTTATAGCTTTGCGAGAGGCTTTCCACCCTAATATACTTATTATTTCTTTTATAGTTAGTAATTTACCACTCTTATTTTCTATATTTTTAATAGCATTATCATTTACCATTACTAAAGTAATATTATTAGTTATTTCGTATTCTCTCTCACATATATTAATAGCTATGAAATTGGGGTTATATTTAATAAGTATATATTTGTCTTTGCTTTCTGCTAATATTATCTTTTCATCAAAACCTGTTACAACATTTTTGGCACTATATTCTTTTATACTATCTAATTTGATATTATCTTTATATTTATGGTAAGTATCTTCATCTACTATAATCCAATCTTTTATTTTGCTTTTCTTTTTGCTCTTATTTATTTTATATTGGTTATACCAGTATTCTAATGTTTCATCCATATACTCTATTATAGTATAGTTATTATAAATTTATATAATAAAATATAATATATTGCAATTATACTAGTTTTTAGTGTTTTTTATGTTATGTTATCTAGATAAGAGAAGAAAAAAAGCATATTTTTTATTATTATTTACTTGACTTATTTGGAAATATAAAATATTATCATACCCTCTTTAAAGGTCTATATTTATCATTATTATTACTATTCTTTATATCCTTATATGCTTTTAACAGAGTATATTTAATGTATAAGCAACAATATACTATTAACAAAGGAATAGAAAGTCCTATAAACATCAATATTCCTAAAACTAATATAATAGGCTTAACTTCATAGCCATTTAAGCTCATTTCTATACCTAACAAAGACCTAAATGCCTTTTTCATACCCCTTTTTAATATATCTTTTTCTATTTATCTCCTCTACGCTTAATATACTTTTTTATGCTCTTTAAAGCAAGCAAAATCTTAATACAAATCAAAAAAGCCCCAAAACCCGCAATAGCAAATAATATAGAAGCTAATGCAAATAGCCCCAAAATTAATAAATTATCTCCTCCAAAATAAAAATACATATTATTTCTTTTTCTTTCTATTTAGTTTTTTAAGCTCAATAAGAGTAATAAGATTTAATAAAAATAGTGTCGAAAATCCATAAAGGAATAGTCTCAAATCTAAACTAATATCAATTCCATTCATTTATTTAAATAGTTAAAAGCTAATACAAAAGTAAGGCAAATCGCCAAGCCAATAAGGGTAGTTAATTCATTCATATCTTCTTTAGTATATTCTTTATATCTTTTTTTGAAAAGCCAAATTCTAACACTTTACTTAATACTGCCACAAGATAATGTTCTTCTGTTCTTTTTAATTTTTTGGCTTTCTTTTTAAATTTAAGCATTTTTTACCTCGCCTAAGCCTTATATTTATTCATACCCCGCTTTTCTATCATTTTCTTCTTCATTGGCAATTTCATCCCTATAATCCTCAACTTCTGCCTCAATCTCATCAGAAGGCATATACTCAAAAAGAAGATCAATAAGATCACTTACTGCCATATCATTATAAATCTCATAGATATAATTTTGTTCATCGTCAGAACAAGTTTCAAGAAATTGTATTGCAGTTTTAGCTTTAGATTTGCTCACTAGACTTCCTCGGTTTCTTGGATATATTCAGCTAAATTACTATGTATTTGTTCTGAAATATTTTGTTCTTCGCTCTCTGTATCTAGTATCTCACAAGCATTAATAAATTGTTCATTAGTTATTTTAATATCATCATCATAAGATGCTTCTATTTCATCTTTAGATAAGATAAAAGTAAATAGCGAATCATTGGGTTTAAAATGAGTTTTTAACCACTTTTCTAGTTCTTTTCTTGTATAAATTTGCATACTCTTAATTTAAGTTAAATTTAAAATGTGGTCAAGGATTTTTATGAAAAAGATAAACAAACAAAACAATAACACTTATCGCAAGGGATAAAACTATGATTCCTACCATTTTAAAGGATATTTGTTTTTTGTAATGGGTCAATAACAAAATGCACTGCTTCCTCACGAATATACCATTCCCAAGGAGTTTCGCTCCTATTAACTACAACACGATAATGTTCGCTATTAGGCACTCCACCAATCTTACCATAAAATTGAGTTCCATCTTCGGTTTGAAACATAACTTCTTTACCAATATTTCTTTCCATTACAATTATTTTCGCTTCATCATTTGTATGAGAATCCGCAGTTTGCGGATATTTTGCGTCATAGTTAAGAGGATTTGCATTAATCAAATGAGTCATATATTTGCTCCTTTAAATCTTCATAGCATAGTTCACAATAAAAACTATTATTGTATTTATGAATACGCATTTCATCTTTTTTCATTTGCTCTGGCGTGACAATTTCGCCACAATTCGCACAAATTAAGGATTCATTTGAAATAAGAATCATCGGTTATCTCCACTTCCTTTTATCTTACCTCTTTTTAATCTATCTGCAAGTTTATTTAAATTAGATTTTGCAACATCTTCAAGACCTACCCCAAGTTCATCGGCTATATTAGCACAATACCAGAGAACATCGCCGAGTTCAGCATAAATGTCTGCTTTAGCCTCTTTCGTGAGTTTTCCATCGTTATCTCGCATTATTTTTTTGACTTTATTAGCAATCTCGCCAGCTTCGCCAGCAAGACCTAAAGTAGTATAGTATAATCCTTGATTTTTAAACTTTCTTGGATAAAAAGCAGTTCTACTAGCATTAGTCTGATAATTATTAAAAGTCATTTCTTTTTCTTATTCTTTTTGGCGATTTCTTCTGCAAGTTCTAAACCTTTTAAGAGGGCATAATTAAATCCAATATTAACATACTGATCTTCTGTAATTACTTGTTTGCCAAGGTCAAGAAAATAACTTCTATTATGATCGCTCATATCTACATCAACATCATATACAGATTTCTTTTTAAACTTACCAATTTTAAGATAATTTTTATTTTTCATTTTAATATTTTGTGCTAAATACTCTTACATTTGCATTAGGGTCAGAGTAACCATTATCCATAGTATTATATTTGCTATTATAGAAATCTTGGCTATCTTCTCTCATACCAACAGGGAACCAACCTTCTTGCTCTTGAACCTTATCTACATTTGCACAACCAATAACAAAAAATGCAATAAGAATCCAAAATATTAAACAAATCAAAAGTGCAATAAGTTTAGCGGGATTCCAAATCATTATTACTCCTATTCTCAGTATTTTGAAGTTCTATTATTTTTTGAATCAAATATTTTTGATTATACTCTATCATAGGTTTAAAATCATAAGATTGCGGAAATGTTGCTTTAAAAATCAAAAGTTCAATTAATGTTTCTTTGTATTGTTTAAGAGCTAGAGGTTTATTAAAATTAGCAATTAAATCTGCATTTTTTTTGTGATTACAAAAATTAATATAAGGATGATTAAATTCTTTGTCTGCGAGTTGTTTTTCTTGAACAATTATAGTATCATAAACATTTAATCTAGCTTCTGGCATTGGAGCAAAATTACACCACCAAGCACAGAACAAAATATCTATTGGATTCCACATAGATTTACTTTATATTAAATTTAGCTTTATGGCAAATTATTTTTTAATTTTTTACGGAACGCTTCTTTTCTATCTTTACGACTTTGCTTATCTTCACTTATAGTTTTGCCATTTACAATATTATTTAACCAACGCATTGTGGGTAAAGATTTTGCGTATGTTTCACCTACAAGTGGAAACAATCTATCATACGCTTCTTTTGCAGTAATCTTTTTTTGTTTAACAGATTGTTTTGTTTGTAATGTTGTCATAATTTTAAAAATATTAATAGGGCATCGGGGATTAGCCCAATGCCCTATTATTAATTACTTGGCCGAGACAGAAACTACTTGTCCACCAGTCTTGTTGGCAAATCGCTTACTAGCGATCTTTGCACCACGAAGCGTAGGATACGCCTTTGGAGCAACAACAACTTGACCATTTGTAGCTTTAACCGACCAAGTATATTGGGTTTGAGTTGTGTTCATATTGTTTATATTAATATACATTTTAGATTATGTCAATATATTAATTAAGATTTTTTCTTAAATTTTTCTTTATTGCCTTGTTCATCAGCATCTTCTTTATTAAAGATTCTGCTCTTTTGAGATTTGATTCTCTTTCCTGTAATATCTTCTCCACGCTTCAAGTTGCCCCAAGGGTTCATGCCAGAGTTTTTAAGATTGTTTTGAAACATTCTTATCTTTTTCAGTTCTTCTTTTGTTAGTGCCATATATATATTGTATTGTGTTTTATGTTGAACGCAAGCTATTTATTTGCATTAATACCATTTAATACTTCAATAGTTTGATTCGCCATCTTAATGAAATTTTCTTCGTCTAGTATAACAATAAAGTCTTGTGCTGTATGCACAGAGTTGTCTACCTTCAACCAAACTAATTGGTTCGTTAAGCCGTAATAGGTTTGCATAAACCTAGATTATCGATAAGAAATAAATATTATCTTATGAGATAATTATTTTACTTTCTCCTAATATATTTTTCATATTAAGTATAATATATTGTATATTTTTTTTTGTCAATGTCTATTTTTTAATTTTACAATAAGAGCAACCGCAACATAACTTAATATCTAATAACCACTTAAGTATTCTTTTTATTTTTTTTAACATTTTTCTTTTTAGTTTTCTTTTTCTTTGGTTTAACTTCAATTTCTTCTATATATGATTCGCCAACAAAAGGTTCATCAGATTTATTTGCTTTCCATAGTTCGATCTTATCTTGTATAGCCCAAACTATTTCCGTGGCTTTCCATTTGATTTCTTCGACAATATGAGTTAGCCAGTTCATACTAGGCGAACCCCAAAAACACTACCAAGGGCAAAACATCCAAAAATTAATAAAAGTTCCATAAATTCCTTAATTTACATTACACCTATTTTTTAGGCTTTTCTTTAGATTTTTTATTATGCTCTAAAACATCATCTAAATATTTATTAATCATATTCTTGATGGTTCTTTCCTTCTCTAAATCTTTGTGAAAATAGGTTTTATCTAAATTTAATAATTCATTACGCCAATGATTTAAAGAGGCAATATGCTCTGATAGGAATTGTATTTTAATTTTCTTTGGTGGCATTTTTTACCTCTTGCTTCCATTGTGTCACAAGTTTTTCTGTATCGGCTATATCATAATTACTATTACTCCTTAAAAGATAAAATGTCTTTTCTGTATGTCCTATTCTATTAGAGATTTTTTTAAAACCTTCTTTTAATTCATCTTTATTTCTATAATAATAACTTTGCATATATGGATTTTCACTAGCTTGCGACATTATACTTTCAGTTAAAAGAAAACCTCCATTTGTATCTTTTTGACAAAGAATAACATTTCTATATTTTTCTTTTGCATAAAGGTCAGCAAATTCTTTTGATAAATTTAAATGAAATATACAATTATGATAATATACGCCAAAAAAGCTAATAGTATCATCAATAATCATACATAGATTATATTAATAAATTGCAACTTTTACAATCTTTGGATTATTATTTACGAAGTGCATAGCTTCTTTTTCTGTCATAAAAAATATATCTATAATAGGATATTTACCACCACTTGCTTTTTTATTTTTAACATCGGTTCCAGTATCGTGAGCGACTCTGAATCCAAGATTAGGAATATAAACTTTTGAGAAAAAAGGAATTATGCGAGGGTCTACTGCAATACTTTTATTAGGTTTAAGAGTAGCACCAGTAGAACTTTTACGCCTAGCAGTATCGGAATCAGTATCGCTACCTTTTGCCCAATAAGCAGTTAAGCGAACTTTGATTTCTTTTTTGGGCGTAATATCTTTAATAAAAGAATCAATCATTTGATTTTTAATATTATTAGGTATAATAACTTTTCTCGATGATGATGCTATTTCATTCTTGAATAAAATCCAAGAAGCACATAACAATACGGATATTCTACATAGTATTTGCATAACTTGTCCTCGTTCAATTAAATTTAATTTAAATTGGAAAAAATGTCAAGCTAGATTAACTTCTTCTAGCGACTATCAAACTCCTATTATAGTTATTAAACTTCATAGTCAATAGATTACACCTATAATTTGATATTTCTACCAAAACATAGGTGCAATCGTATGATAGTTATTTTGTTACTAAAACTGAATTACGGAGTTTGCTGGTCAATTTACGCTTATCAAATGATCTCCAATGACGGGCGTGCTGATTAACCTTGTCAAGAACCTTGCTTTCGCTAATGGTAAATGTGCCATCCGTATTATCAGTCATCTTAACAAAATATGTTTTAGGTCTAATTGCCATAATGATTATATTAATTGATATTTAACTATTTGTCAAATTTAATTTGACGAATTTTTCTGCGTCAAAACTATAATAAACATTTTTAAAATTTAACTGCTTAATCATATCACGGCATCCAGAGCAAGGAGCAGAATAATCTAACTCATTATTTCTGTTAATTCTTGTATTCACAAGAGTTAATCCAGAGCAATCTTCTTCGCCAAGTTTAATAACTGCACTTAATTCGCTATGAGTGCCAATTATATCTGAAATACTTTGATTGTTTTTATTTACATAATTATATTTAAGATTTTTAGGATGTGTTTTTAAACTATTTAATCCAATACTTATAATTTTATTTTTATCAATAATAAAACTGAAATGACGGCATCTTAAATCTGCACTATGTTTATTAATAAGGGCATAAGTAATTTCAATAAATTTATCAAAATTCATATAAAAAAATATAATTTAAATTAAAAAAAGAATCAATCTTTTTTATTTAAATCTTTATATTGTTCTTCTACTTCATCTGCTTCACGATTCAAGCGATCTTCCATATCTTTTAAATAGCCATCTATTTTATTTAAATCCATACCTTTAGGTGAATAAAAATTACTTATGTAATTTGTATTAGTATTTCCAAATAATAGCCTAGCGATAGTATAAGCACCAAGCACTTGTAAATAAGTAAAATCTATATTAAAAAATGGAGCGAAAAGAAATTGCCAAATAAACCAAATAACTCCGCTATAAATAAAAGCAAAAATAAAATAAGAAGTAAAAAGATTTAACCAATCTATATTTTTATTCATATCGCTCCAAGTATTTTGGCGTAAATTCTCCTACATAAGCACCAGCTATATTAAAATCAAAATACTCAAGTGCCTCACCATCATCGCTTTTTAAATCTTTAGCTAGTTGCTTAATCATCTTCCACTTATCATAAACGGCAACAGGATTCCCTTTTTCATTTTCTATAATACCTAAAAAACAATTATCAAAACCATCTGCCAGAAGGATATTGTCTTTAAAATCTGGATAATTGATTTCAATAAATTGCGAGATTTCTTTTCTCGCCTTGCTCATTTTTGCGATTGCCATAGTATAAGGTGTCCTCTTAAATAAACTTATACCCACATTTTAGATTACACGCAAGCATTATTTTTTGAATCTATTTAAAAAGAATAAACAAAAGTGATAAACTGGAATTGAAACAAAATAAATTATAGTAAAAACCAACCTTGAGAAAAAATCTGTTATAGTATTCATTTTTTAAAATGTTTTTTAAGTTTTTTTACGAGTCCTTCCACTTTATCGAGTTCTCTCCAATTTACCCCAGCAATATTTTTATGATTTTCTTCGTGCCATTTAATAATATTTTTAATATCATCTTCAAGATCAACAAGGTCTTTATTTAAGTGTGACACTAATGTTTTTGCATTTTCCATATTATTTTTGTGGCTCCTGTTCTAAAATATATTTAAATTTAATATAAAATTCGTAAAGTTTATCTGTTGGCATTTCTTCTCGTTTCTCATACCAAACAACAAATTCTTTCATTGTGCGAAGTGCCTTAACTTCTTCTTCCATACTAAAGATATTAACTTGATTTTATTTTTTCTTCAACTTTAATTTTGAATGGTCTGCGAATAGCTTTGGGTCATCTTTATAAAGTTTTTCTAAACATTGTTTTGTAAATTCTCTTAAAAATTTTTCGTCTTTTATGGCATCAACAATTTTTTTTGCCATAGCAGAGAAAGTTTTTTCTTCTTTTTCTATTCCTTTTTCTATACTAGACTTTTCTATTTTTTTCCTACCCATACATATTATTACACATTAAAAATTAAATTCAAATTGTTCTGCTAAATATTTTTGATTAGTTTCAAACTTTTCAGAGTATCTTTGACAAAGCTCATAATCGGAGAAGTGAATATAAAATTCCATAACTCTATCTACAAGAGTCTTATTATCTTCTTTAAGATATGCTTGTTTTAATTTTTCAAGCATCATTCCTCTAGGATTAATCATTTTCTTCCTCCAATAAAAATTCTGGAATCATATCTTCTGTTGCGTTCTTATCTTCAATAACATCAATCCAGTTCTCAATATTACCATACTTAACGCCTTGCATCAAATCTTCATACAAACATTCATAGGCTCTTTTAACCATTTCCTCATTATCCATATCTACGATATAATTTAAATCTAAACAAACTCGTCCCATTTTCATTAGATTAAAACCTCTTTAATCCAAAACATAGATAAATTCCTATCTTTTGAAATTTCTTCTTTTAGTTGTTCCATAGCTTCTTCTTCCGAAGATGCTTGATATTGTTTGCTATATGTTACAATATAAGTTTTCATTTTGAGTTCCTATACTCCTTTACAAATTCACTTGCTTCTTCAAGAATATTCGTGAAATGAATAGTCCTATAATCGTGAGGACAATCTTCGTCAGCTTGATCTACAAGCTCTGATAGTAGCTTAATTGCTTTTTCCATAACTTTATTTTGCTTGTTTTTCATTTTTTGGCAAGCCAAATCCTAATTTTGGTCTTTCATCTTCGCTAAATAATTCTATGATACGAATGTTATCTATTAAATGCCAATCGGTATTTATTTTAATACATTTTTTTGCTGGTGAAATTTCTGTAACCTTACCCTCTTGAATTGCATATTTATTAATAGGATAATTCAAATAAAGAATTTTGCGGTCAATTAAATCTTCTAGTTTCATTTTTGAAGTTCGGTTTTATAAAATTCAATCTTTTCTTTTAGTTGAATTAATTTATCACCAGCATCATACCCAACTGATGTTTCGTTCATAAACTCTTGATCTTCAAGAGCATCAACAAAAAAAGTAAGAGCAAGGTCAAGTTCACTTTCTGTAAAATACGAAGTTATTTTCATGCTTAATTTATATGATTTTTATTATAAATTGTCAATTCAAATATCGTCCAATTTAAAACTATAAGAGAAAAATTTAACTTTGGGTTATGATCTGCTTCATAATAATCTGTATTAACATTTAAGTCAAAGAAAGTTATGCCATCTTTTGCTTTTCTTATTTGATAGAAAACGCAAAAATCTATTGCATAATTCTTTGATATTGAAAATGTAATACAGGGAATCATTAAAATGGCTTTAAAACATATCCCCAATAATCGCTATCGGGTTGTTTTTGAATCTCGTCCCACATAATACACCTAGCGATATAAGAAGGAACATTTAATCTTTGACAATTTTCCATCCAATGTTGTTCCATAGCTTTATACTTTGCAACTCCAGTTTTTGATTTTGTGTATTTTAAATCTGGCATACCATAAAAACGGAGATGGTGAACATCACCACATAAAACTCTAGCAAAAAGCGGGTCAATCATCTCAAAGCTAAAACTAACCTTGGCATAACTTAATCCACGAATACGCTCTACAAGATTATCACGAACAGAAACATATCGGTTTCTTTTTTGTGAGCAAGAAAAGACTTTAGGATT
>Ga0214923_10004986_pt1 | contig 15657 bp, 34 predicted proteins | sample LL1510_MetaG_FD_177993 | JGI IMG/M metagenome (GOLD analysis project Ga0214923, IMG submission 177993) | Freshwater microbial communities from Lake Lanier, Atlanta, Georgia, United States - LL-1510 | ecosystem: Environmental > Aquatic > Freshwater > Lake | place: USA: Georgia | collected...
ACCTGCTAGGAAACGTGGCTGTAGTGTCCATGGGATATCTTTTGTACAAAAGTACTGAGTTTCTGCGCCAATGCTGGCGTATACGTACTCTGCAGGTTCTGTACAGTTATTACATTTTGTCATTAGGTTATTTTCCTTACTTTGTGCTTGCTTTTAGTTGCCAGCGCCATTTTTGATGCATGTCAATGCGTTCTGCGATAAAGTTAGCAATTCCCTGCTCGTTAGCGGTATTTGCTGTGCTAAAGGTAGCCTTTAGCTTTTCAATAAGTATGTCATTAGCAGACAGTAAGTCCACTGCCATAGATCTAGGATCAGTTGGTACTCTGCTGTCTGTTAAAGAACTTACCTTAAGAAATGAGTCTAGCTTAAAAGGTGCATACCGATCTAGCTTTCTAATGTTTTCAGCAATAGAGTCTATAGATCCGTATACATCTTCGTAGATAGTTTCAAATAGTTCGTGATAAGCTGCAAAATCTTCGCCCTCTACGTTCCAGTGATATCCATGCGCACGGAAGTAGAAGACCACTACATCGCCTAGCAGTTCTTCCAAATCTGTAACTAAATCACTCATTACTTTTTCTTTTTCTTAGCCTCATTGCGCTTAGAAATAGCCGCAGCCTTTTTCTTAGCATCTGCCTTAGATGAAGCGCCCCAAGCCTGTAGAGAAAGCAATAGGCGAGTAGGCTCACCATTTGGCTTATGCTCTGGGCCAGGCGCATTGCCCATACGAGCTAGGAAAGAAGCTCTACGTGGATTGTCGCCAGATTTTACGGGTGCTTTAAGGTTATGGCCTTCTTTCTTTGCAGAAGCCCGTCCTTTAGCATTAAGGCCACCCTTAGGGTTTTGGCCTTCTTTTCTCTGCCATGCAGGCGTTTTACTCATTAGTGTTGCTCCTCATTGTTTACAGCCACTGTGCTATTATATCTTGGGTCGTGGGGATTTAAAGCATTGATTAAAATATTTACCACTGCTATAACAATAACGGATTCAGCAGGTTTTAGATTAAATGAGCCAATATTATCTACAACAAATACTAGCCCAGCTCCAAGTCCTACCTTAACCGCACTACCCAAAGGGTTGTGAAATAAAAACTTTAAGAATTTATCCTTCATATTGTTTACTTCTTTGCTCGTCGTTTATTCTCTTTAGCGACATTTTCGCTCTTAGAGACTACTCTTAGATTACTCTTAGAATCGTTTTTTTTGTTGTTATCTTTATGATCAACTTCTTTGCCTTTGGCCACTTTACCGTTCTTCTGCTCGTACTCATGTCGAGCTTTAGTTACAGAAGTTGTGTGCCATTTTCCGTCTTTTCCCTTATATTTCTTGACATATATCTCTCTACCGCCATTTTGGCTACTGCCTTTGTACGGCCCTAAGAGGTATGAGTCTTTTCCGTGCTTTTTGTTTGCCATTAGTAATCCTTTTCCATAGTTCCTTCGGATGCGGGAGTGCTCCAGTCGCCCCATTCATTATCGTGCTCAGCTATTGATTTGTCTAGGCCACAAGTATGGCACTCTGCCGACCACTTTGTATCTCCCGGGCTTGCAGAAATCCACGCTTCTCCAGGAGCCATTATTCTTTTACAGGTATCGCACTCTATTGCATATTTATTACGAACACTTACGGGAGCTTCTAATCTAGAAAGTACGCTTGCTTTTGAAGCTCTTTCCTTACCCTCATAAAAGTTTTTATTTCTTACACCCATTAGTTACTAGACTCCCCCCGTACACCTCGCCCTACACTCCTATAAGTATAGATACTTGATTTTTCAGAACTAAGAGACGATCTAGCAATCTTATTGACTCCAGACTCTTCACCAGAAAAATACTGGCGAGCTTCCCGAGCCCCATATCTAAACCCTTTTTCTTTATAAGGTCTTGGGGCTTCCGGGAAAGCTGCGTCAGCAAAGTCTTCACTACTTCTTGACATTAGTAGTATCCTTTAGGTCAGTCTTGATCTCTCAAAGAATCAAGCGCATCGTTTGCCGTTTTATGTATTTCGGCATGTTCTTTTGCTAAGCCTAAGTGTGCTAAAGCTTGCGGCAAAGCATGTGGGCGCTGGTTTTGAGACAGTCTAATTGCATTGTGTTGTTCTACTCTAGCCATAATTGGAGCTAGTTTTTTATCCCGCTCTGCAATAATTGACTCTTTAGTCCTACGAGTTCTTTCTGCCGCAGGATTACGAACAGCAGTGCCTGGTCTAGCCTCTGAATCTCTACTGCTTGCGCCAGGTATAAAGTCTTTACCTGGAACACCTGTTGGAATTATTCTTGCAAGAGCTTCAGGGTCTGAGGCTACTGCAGCAATCTTAGGGCTTATTTCCTCAGCAGTCTTTGCAGGCAATCCAAGCTGTACACGAGTATCGGTAGCGGCAGCTGCTATAGACCCAGGAGCAATCTGTTTAGCTTTATCTTCTTCACCAGTGCTTCCAGCAATAAGGTCTCTTGCTCTAGTACCGTACGGATCTTCAGCAGATCCGTCTTGTACTACAGTACCAGCTGAAGCAGCTAGTCCTCTTGCACTTTCTATAAGTCTTTTAGCAATGTCAATAGTTGAAGCTCTACGACCGGCGGGCTCTGTTACAGCAGGTCGTCTACGACCTTCCGCAGGCATTGCACCAGGAGATGTATCTGATGTAACGCCAGCTCGAGTATGCCTTGCACTATCTCTACCTCTTAAGATAGAGGTGCCAGCATCACGGCGAGAATTATTTATATGATCAAGCAAAGCCATAGCATCTGCAGCCCAAGCAACATGCTTATCTAGACCAGAAATTTTTGCCTGTTCTGCAGCAGCTTCTTTCTGTCCAGGTTCCCAAGGTAATTGTACGCCCGATACATTAGTGTTTTTTCCTGTGCTAGTTTCAATATTTTGTACACGGTTAGGAGTACCAATAAGAGCATTGTAGGATTCTCTAGCAAGAGAGTTCATTCCATATACCGCATTTTCATGCGTATCTCCCTGTGAAAGAGCAATCGCACTTTCTTCACCTACAAGATCTGGCCTAGCGGTTTTTGAACCTCTAAGGGCAGATACAGCTTTTACTGTTTCTTCTACGGTGATTGGGGCAGCATTACTACCGTAAAGAAAACTATGAGTTTGAGCATTAACAAGTGATTTAAACAAAGGGTGAACAGCAAATTCGTTTAAGTGTCTAGCTAATGCAACTCTTTCTAGGGGACCCTTATTTTCTTTTTTCTCTGCCCAGTCGTTAATTTCTTCGCCAGGATTTTCAGTTTCCTTCCAATCACTATCTGCAGGCTGGCTCGTACGACCAGCTGACTCATCATAGCGTGTGCCTGCCTTTAAATGTGCTTGATCTTCTGCACCTTGTATAGTCTGTAGAGTAAGAGGTTCATCACCATGATAGGTTAAAAAGGTCTTTACTTTAGCTTTAAGCCTGTCACCCTTACTTCTAAATTGACCTCTAGCGGTGCCTCTCTTCATCCTTGTGTTGGCTGTGTCAGGCTTAATTGCGCTGATAATGCGATCGCCGTGCTTTTGCATTTCTTTCTGGCAATCCATATTGTCGCAACCAGTTGAGTCATGCAATCTTACAAGACCGGCAAGCGCTGCAGTACGGGCTTTTTCTTTAACAAGCTCTCGCATTTTCATAAATGCCCGGTGTCTAATTCCAGTAATTAATTGGTAGTCTCTAATTAAACTAGGGGTTAGGAAACGAGTAGCTCCTTTATTAGGACGTGCTGCTCTTGTACTGTATCTAGAGGCTAATTCACGGCCATGAGCACTAGTTGCAATCTTACGCTGTTCTTCGGCTAAGCCTTCAAGAGAAGTCCCCTGTTCTGCAGCCCGTTGTGCTTCAAGTCTAGTTTGAGGAAGGTTTCTACCCTTAGACAAAGTATCTGCCTCATCTGACATAGGCTCAACTCTTGAAGATAAATCTACAACAGTTCTATGCTCAGAACCCGCTAGTTCTCTTTGCTCAGCAATCCGCTTGTCGTAATTCTCTGACCAAGCCTCAGCTTCAGCAGGATCGGTCCAGTCAAATGGCTCCATTTGATCTGCAGTTTTTTGTACTTCAGCTCGATGTCTGCCTAGAGCTTCTGGATCTCCACCACCTAAAAGAATATCTCTAGCGCCCGGAGTAAGTGGATGCCCAGCCTCAGCCATCTCTGTAAGAGACTCTATTGGACGATCGCCTTTCTCTTTTGGCAAGGTCTCACTTACAGGCTTGATAGGAGCGCCTATTTTACTAACCTTTGTAACTTGCTTACCAGCTTTATTACGGAAAGTAGTTACGCTTTCCTTTGCGGCCTCTGCTCTAGCAGCTTCTTCTAGATCTTCTCTTTCAAATCTAGCTGCTTGTTCATCTGCAGTTTCTGGGCTATTTACTACCGCTTGTGCTTCAGCGCTAAGGTTACTAGTCTTAGCCTCTTCCGGTGTAATCTCTTCAAACTGATCGCTATTGTTTGCCATTATAGATTAGTCCTCGTCTCTATCTTCATTTTCGCTGGGATCAAAATCATCTTTAGCTTTAGTAGGGCGTACCTTACTTGTCATACCCTGCGAGGTAAGGCTGTAGCCAGTACCTTGAGGATTTCTTTTACGCCAATCTGCTTCCATACCCATGTGTAATTGACCCATTCTTTGGGTCTTATCTAAAGCGATAGCATTGTTAACTGCGCCTTGGGTTAGGCCCTCAATAATGTTAGTTTGCATGCGCATGCGGTTAACATTGTTTTTCTTTAAAAATCTACTGGCTCTACTAAGAGCATTATTTTGAGTAAAGCTAATATTTCGTGTATTAGCTCTTTGCTGTCTTCTTAGACGCTGTCCTGAGTTTATAGTTTGTGACGCTAGATTTACGGCGTGAAATTGGCTTGCGCCTGGCTGGTAATCCATACCTTGATCCTTCTAAGTTAGGGCTTTACTCTTTGAGAACTTCTCAAATTTTCAAGCGCTATTTGGTTTTCTTTGTAGTGATGGTTACAAAAATAAAGAAGTCCAGTATCTAGTGTTACTCTGTAAAGAGCCCTAGCATTACAAACGTCACAGCGTTCATGAGTGATTAGCTTTACTATGGTAATCACGTGTCAATCCTAGCTGTGACCTTTGGTTTCTAGACCCACCTTATTTAATTTTGCACTACAACAAGTCTCTTACTTTGTAAACAATTTGTCTTTATTAAGTTCGATCTTTTAAGAGTTCTTTTATTTCTTTTAAAAGCTCAAGAGACTGACTATCTGTGGCATAGTCTTCTTCCTCTAATAGTCGATCTCTTTCAGCTTGACGATTCTGGCTAATAAGAATAAAGGTTGAAAGCACAATGGCTTCTAAAGATACAACTAGTGTAAGAAGTCCATATGGAAACGGCTCTACGTGAAAGGCAATCCATGACCCCCACCAAATTGCGTGAATTAATAAAAAGCGCAGATCACCACAAAAAGCGGTAATTGAGTCACTAACTTTATTTATTTTATCCATAGCTTTGCTCATTATAAATCCTTAGTAATAGAGGTAGAACCCCCAAGTTTTTACCTGGGGGTTCTACAGTTAGATGAGTATTATGCCCAAGGAGTGATGGTGATTGAAGAGCCCAGTGCAACGTTTGAAGCGTTAGCAGCTACAGACTGAGTCTTGATTGTTCCAGTCTTACCGGTTAGTGAGGCAGCAGGTGAAATTGTACCTGTGTCTGCTACTGTCCAGCCAGAACCTGAAATAACGATGTTACCTGAAGTTCCACCGGTTACAGTCCAAGTTCCAACAAGTGCGGTTGGAATACCGGTTCCTGCAGCAATAGCTACTTTAGTGCCTACTGGGTAAGCAGTGTCTGCGCCAGTTGCGTAAACCGTAGCTGCAGTAGTTGCAGTTACATTGATACGAGTGATTGACTTAGCAGTATTTGTAGCACTAGATGCAGTAGTGATGTTAGCAGCTACGTAGCCTGCGTCCTTCAACGCATCAAGTGCTAATGCAGTTGTCTGACCAAGTACATTTGGTACGCGAATGTTTGCAATGCCTGAGCCAGCTGAATTAGCTACAAAGCCTGGGAAGCCGGAGTAATCAGATGAAGCAATAGCGTGGCTATCTTGTGTTAGATCTAGACGTGCACTCTGAACAGTGCTTTTAGTGGTCCAGCCGTAGTTGTCTGGGCCATTAACAACTACCGTAGCTGTTGGGGTACCATCAGCACGCTCGTCGTTTGGTTGCATAGGGATGTTTCCCCATACAAAGTCAACAGCAACGTTGCCAGAGCTATCTAGGGCGTTGCCGCTATTATTTGTTGTTGGCATTTCTTTCCTCTCAAGGATCCTTTGAGTAGTAATCCCTCCATAGCGAGGCTAACACTTTTTAAGAAACTTTGTAAGGTAAAAGCTCCCGCTCCTGGATTCGAACCAGGAACCTACGAGTTAACAGCTCGTTGCTCTGCCGTTGAGCTAAGCGGGAATTCCTTTCTATATACTAGTACCAACCAGTGCGATTAGAGTGGTCTAATGCTCCGCAAGGTGTTCCGTATCGATTTTTTATATATTTTAGTCCCCATTTAATTTGTACATGTGGGTTGTTTTTCCAACCCTTGCCCATTTTACTCCCGGGCAGTGCTTGAGGGATGCCGTGTGCACCCGATCGGTTATGCGCATGTGTGCGCCAACCACTTTCATGGTTCCACAGCGTGACTAAGCAGGTGTACTGCGAGCCACACCATCCATATTTAGTTATCATGTACCTCTCGGCAAAACGCTTATTGTATGCCGGAGAGCTGTATTTTACACGAGCATAAGACCTTGAAGTACTTACGCCCCTGCATCCTTCCTGTTTTGCATTAGCATTAGCCTGACCCTGGGCCATAGGTAGCGATACTAGCAAGCTAGTAAGAAGCGCTATAGCGGTGGTCAGACGTTTGGTTTTGTCTAACATTGCTTCTAGACTACCACAGAAAAAATCTAGGTTCACCGAGACAAATAATAAAGCCCGAAATCTCAATGATTCCGGGCTTTATTTGTATTAAATTTGGATTTGTTAAGCTTTCTTAACGGTTTTCTTAGCTACCTTCTTATCTTCAACCTTCTTAGTAGCAGTCTTCTTAGCTACAGGGCGGGCAGCATTCTTAACAGCTAGCGTAGCCTTTGAAGGTGTCTTAAGAGACTCAATCTTGTGATGAAGAGTATCAAAGAGGTTACGAGCAGTTGCATCAATGCCATAGCTCAAGTTATGGATTGCGTGATCAATCTTCTTATCTAGACGAACATAGGCAACAGCCAAAACGACTAGTGCAACTGATAGTACGGTAATTGCGACATTTGTTAGTGTCATTTGTATTCCTTTTTATGTAGTGTGGGTTTCCCCACGTGTATCAATACAAGTACAACAATAGTAGTGTTTTTGACCTTGTCAAATCAGCGTCCGCTGATCATCGCCACGATCCAGTATGCGATTATGATCGTTAGAATCACTTTTTCAGTCATTTGTGGGTTCCTCCGGCTTTTCCCCCGTATATCCCTTAAAAGGCACGTCAGTGGCTAAATGGACCCCTGCAGGGACATTGTGGGCTCTTTCGATCTCCCCGGCCTGCATTCCAGTAGGGAGAATTACATTCTTTACAAGCCTTTGATCGCCCATCTTACCAATATCGTCTCCGGACATAGGAAGGCCATAATCGGTTAGTTTTTTAACAGCAGCGTCACGAGCAACCGTTTTCTCGTGATGCTCTTTCATAGCCAATCTAGCGACAGAACTGGCGTCGTGGTAATCTATACGGGCATTTTGAATATCTTCGTCTGTTACAGCGCCACCCTCTCGTCTTGTATCCATAAGTTCTAGATACTTCTTACGAAGACGGACAGCGTGGTCAATGCGTCCTTGAGTAACCTGCTTAGAGGCATGGAACTTTACATGGGCGTCCCTAGCTTCCTCTTTAGCTCTCTGTAGCCCTATCCCATATACCGAATTAAGCGTGGATACGTTTTCATCTACCAGCGGTTTACGCCCGGGCCTATCTTGTGTAGACGGGCGAGCCCAGAACTGTTCAGGGTTATCTAAGTGTACAAAACCAACAGCAACATCATTACGAAGGATACGATCACCAGTGTCGCTATTGGCATATCCCTCTTGATCAGCCCATACCTTGTTCTTTAGCTCTCCAGGACGTGGGCGTACCTTACCGGTAGCCATAGTTATGTTCATAGATCTTTCAGACGTAGAAGAGCGTTCAGATCCCTTTTTGGCACTTACGAGATATGCTTGGGCTACTAAGGGAACAGCAAACCTATCTTCTTTATTCTCTGTAGACTCCTTAGATAGTACACCTCTATTGTGTAAACTATCTCTTACAGCATTAAAGTGCTCTCGGTCCTTAAATCCATGTTGCTTAAGGAAGTCCGCGGAACTTACCTCTTCGCTCATTATTTACCTTCTGCTTTTCCAGTATCAAAATGATCAGGCCTGTTTTGTGGGGCTGCTGGGCACCAACCATTAAAATCAGCAGGTGCGGACTCAACAACCTCATGTCGTGGTTTAATCACAGTTGTTTTAGAACCGTAATAGATTCCATCTTGTCCTTTGGTAATAGTTTTTCTATCACCACAGTTTTCGCACTCGTACCCTGCGCTTCCATTGCTAAATCTACGAACTAGCGCCATCTTGTGTTGAGTAAATAGACTGGCTACGTCGTCGCTCATTACTTACCTTCTGTAGTGCCTGTGTCAAAATGATCAGTTCTAGCTATTGAAGTAATATTTGGATTATAGAAAACTACTGTCTGAGCAATATGATCTTTCCTATTTTCGGCTGTTTCTTCGGGTCTAACCTTCTGGAAATGCCCTATATCTATAGTACCAGAAGCAAAAATATAACCAGGGACGCTACGATATCGATCGGCTTCCATCTCTCTTTTATTTTTGATGCGTCCGGCAGCAACTATCTTTTTTGCCATTATACTCTACCTATCTTTACTTATCGCAGAAGTCGTCGCACTCAAAGTCATGCTCATGTGGTGCTTTAGGAGCAGAAGAACTGCCAGAGTCTTCAGCCTTAGGCTTAGTAGCGATCTTGTCAGCAATACGGTCACGAAGTGGCTTCTTAGGCTCTTTATCTTCCTTTGGACCTGAATAAGCAGTTCCGCCACCGATCATATCGGCTACACGAGCACGTACTCTTCTATTTGGATGACTAGCGGTGTCTTTTACATGTGAAGAGTTGTCTGTACCCTTAGGTGATTCTTCGGGACAACCACCATTTGCACAAAAATCATCATGCTCGTGCTCAGTCTCATCAAATGAAGGCTTGTTATTAGAAGGCTTGTCACTAGCAAAATAACTAGCAAAATCATCGTCGTCGAAATCTGACATTTTATTTATCCTTTTTAAGTAGATTTACCTTTATTATGTCTAAAAAGCAGCCCGCGGACTGCTTAAATTGGAATTAAACTTCCTGTAGGACCCTCGTCATCGCGTCTATCGTCTTCTTCACGACAGTGTGGGCATGAATTTCTCTTATCTTGGAGCCAACTAGGCACTTTTCCAAATTTAGCTTGTGGTCCAAACACCTCATGAGCACCCGAATCGTGTTCTTTCTTAATACGACGAGCGCCTACATCATCAAACTGACCGAATTCTGCATGCATACGCCTATTTTAGACATGCAGCTGCCCGCAGTCCGGGCTAAAAAGGCTTTTTTCATGCCCCAAATTTCAATGATCATTAATAGTTAGGCCACTGTATCGCCTATAGGGTCTCAGCCCCGCGTCTCTCCTGGCGTAACGGTTTGGATTTATTATTTAATGGTGACCCCAAGCGGTGCGGTCATCACATAGGGCAACCTCTTACCTATGTGATGGCGATTTCGTCAATAAGGGGTGTTTCCTTCCTCTCTATACACACCAGAGCCCACAAGTCTATTGGCTTGTGGGCTCGCCTGTGTATAGAGGGTCTATACACTTATACCCTAGGAGGTATAACCATGGATGTATCCGTGGATGTAAGAGGAGCAGTCTCGTTTGACGAGATGACTCCTGAAGGTCAAGCAGGAAAGGTTCACGGCTGGCTCAATGGTGACCAACCATTGGTCGAGGTGTACCCCGAAATCGTTACCGTAGCAGGTAATCAGGGCATTACTGTCCAGACTATGCTACGCAACGAGGTCGAGGTCGCTTCTAAGCGTCAGACCAAGGACAAGTGGGTATTGCGTAGTTCTTACTACCGCAAGTCTATCGGGGCATACCTTATGGCTACGCACCGAATTGACGCACCCAAGGCAGTTGCTCTTGCCAATACCCTAACCTATGGTTGGGAATTGGTAGACAATGACAAGTTGACGGGTCTATTTGACACCATTGACTCCCTGTCATTTGCTGACATCCAGTCTCAGGCTGATGCTGTTGTCCGTACGGAGACCGTTATCTCGCGGGATAAACTCGCAGAGCGTATCCGTAAGGGTAAGTACGCATTACCTGAAGACCTAGCCGAGAAAATCTTGGCTCTGCTTGCGTAAGTAAGCACACGACCTGAGTAAGTCGTTAAACTGCTCACTTAGAGAGGAAGGCTAGGATGCTTACAAGCGTCCTAGCCTTTCTTTATGCTCATAATGTGGGCATAAAGAGGGGCTAGGCAGCCAGTAGTTTAGGCTACTGTGGCTGACTAACTCTCAATGATGAGAGTATAGCCGGGCTATACGGTTCGGTCGTACTGTTATCAGGTGATCCTAGTATACAAGGAGGAAGTGTGACCAATGTACAAGTCCCTACAGGGCCTCTGACACAGTCTATTGGTATTGTACTCGCTAAGAGTGCAGACAGAGACATGTGGCAGACTACCCGATTTGCTCTACTGTCAGTTACATGCTGTGGTGAGCAAGAGGCTCGTTTGAAAGATAACGAGGCATGTGACTGTAATTGTCATAAATAAGCAATAGTTGCTTTAGTGATGTATCTCCTCTTCCTTCCGTGGGAGATACATTGCTATGGAAACTATTCAGTTTCCCCGCCATTTTTTTGGCGGCCTTGTTATAGAGAAGGAACAACCATGTTAGAGCAATTAGGACTACCCATTCACGATCGGGTACACCCAGATTATCCATCGCATTGGGCAGTACTAGGTCCAATCGCTAATTTTGGGGACAAAGTAATCTACTCAGGTTCTTATGAAGAACTGCGCGGGTCATTTGGTGTAATAACCAATATTACACACAAAATGACAGCAGGATTAGGTGGTGTCTTTGGCGGTGTCTTTGAATGGCGCTACACAATTACTCTTGACAATGGTAAAGGCTCGCGTCTTACTGATGTAAGAGAAACGTCTTTTACCAAGGTCTAAGTAGCCTGTTTGGTGATCTATCTATCTGTATTGATAGGTAGATTGCCATGGAGACTATTTAGTTTCCCCGCGTTTCGGCGCGGTTTTGTTATAGAGAAGGAACAACCATGCTAACAATTCCAAAACCAGGTGATGTATTAGTCCCACTGGAATGTGGCTGTGTAGAACGATGGATGCCTAAGATGGAAGATTTCTTAGGTACTATTCGTTGTGCTACACACCAGAGACAGTATGACGAAGCAACCAAAGACATTGTAGTGGTCGAGATTGGCCCTAAAAGTGTTGGTGAACTCATCCTTCACTATGCCGGGTTACATGTGCATGCTATTAGGCTTGAAGAAGACCCAGTTACAGGTGAATGGGTTGAAGATCCTACCTGCATGTGTGGATTGCCTAGACTTAAATAGTCTAAAGGTTCTTTATCTCTCTAGTAGAGATAGAGTTCCTTGGGATTATTTAGTTCCCCGCGAAAATTCGCGAAAACTAATGGGAGGAGAACAACAATGCTAGATCCATTGGCATCTACCTCTGAGTCAGAATCAGCCTATGCTGATGCTGTTACTGAGTCAGAGGAAAGAAAACCTACTGTAGCAGAACTAGAAAACCTAGTTCATGAGCTACATGACATGGTTCAGTTACTGAAGCACAAATGTGACCTACAAGAACAGGTGCTTTCATACCGAAATCTGATACTAGATAACTTTCGTGAGTTAACTAAAGACTTAAAGTCTCGTATCAAGATAGGTAATGAGCACTACCGTATCTTAAAAGAGGAGCATGAGGCTCTAAAGGCTAAGTACGAAAGGTTAGATAATCTTCTGTAGTCTGTTTGGTGATCTATCTCCTCTTCCCCGGGAGATAGGTTGCCATGGAGACTATGACAGGTATAGTTTCCCCGCGAAAAGTTCGCGGAAATGGATAGGAAAAGGGCCCGAGCTAGCCTGGTTAAGGGCTGAGAAATACTCAGTCTGCTAGACGGGCCCGCTATCTATTACAGGAGGAGGAACGTTATGTTTACACTACATAACCCAACCAAAACTGCAGACCATAGAGCGTATGTAGTATCGTCACACCCTTGCCCTAAATGTAAAGAGGTGTTGTCGATTGAAATTGCCCCCAATAAATTGTATTTATACAATCAGGGTGGCTATGCCCAAGATGTTCTCGAAGGTTTTGAACCTGATGTTCGTGAGCGTTTTATGACAGGCTTTTGCCCTACTTGCTGGGCTGCTATGTTTGGTAACGACGATGATGAAGAAGTCGAAACGCCGTGAGGCGTCTGCTGGAAATGACCTACCAGCACTGAAGTGACAGGTCAACAGGAGGAAACATGGCCAAGAAGAAGACGGGCATGGAATGGCTGCGTTCACGCATGAACCGGCTAGGCTATCGCTCACTACAGGAAGTAGCGGAAGAGATTGGCATTAATCGTGGCAATCTATACCGATACTTCTCGCTCGAGACCAAGCCAAGTGTGGCAATGCTGCCAGTACTTTGTGAAGTCTTGGATGCCTCGTATGAAGAAGTTCTCAAGGCTTTGGAATGCGTGTAACAATGGCTGATACCAATCATGAAGTTACCATCCATCTTTCTATGAAAGAACTGGGCGTATTGCTCAAAGCAACCAACATGTACATTGAACAGTTGACTGATGCTATTAATACGGCTAACCAAGAAACATCCTGGATACGTGAACGGTTTGACCGAAATCAAAACCGAATCATAGTGTCTCTGATGGACAGCGTTGCCGACAGTATGAAGCTGACAATAGACAGCATGGATTCTGTTTACAACGATGCTGTTGAAGTGCTTGAGTTACTAAGAGCATTCAATAAGATCGGTGGAGGAGAAGCGTAATCTCTGGGAGAGTCCTCATTGCCCATACCTATGTGCGTAGGTGTGGGCTTTGAAGATTTCCCCAAGGAAATCTAGAAAGGAGTAACCATGACATCTGTTGAACAACTGGTGTCTGCTATGTCCGGCAGACAGATCGTTGATGTTCCTCACCCAAGTGAGCAACTCAAGATCTGGCACTCAGAGTTAAATGACTGGGTGCTGTGTGTTGATCACACATGTATGTATTGCAACGAGCTTGTAAAGATCTCTGATGTTGGAGAATATTTCTTGCTGCGTCGCAATGGCGATAGCTTTTATGGCTATGAAGCGCATCATTACTTGTGCGCTAAAAAAGCAATTCATTACGCTGAACAGTAGGTGATTGCGTGGGGCTCACATCACTAGGGAGATGTGAGTCCTGCGGAGTTCCCCAAAGAATTCCAGAAAGGAAAGATCATAATGGACAAAATCTTTGTTGGATTAGCAATGATTGGTATTGCTTGGTTCATTGGATTAGTAGTAATTATAATCTCAGCAAGTGAGGAGGTGAATAAAGATGAGTAAGTCAAGCCCAGCAAGAATTCGGTTCAAGCAGGAACGACGTGAGCGTCGTGCTCTTGACCCAGTTGTACAGGCTAAAGCCAAAGCTTACAAAGCCAAAGGCAAAGCAAAGGTAACAGTATCTGCATAAGGAGAGTAAGTGAAAGTATCTATACAACAACTACAGGGCAGCGTCTTACGTGAACAGCGTCAGAAAATAAGACAAACACAGCGTGCTGTGGCTGCTTCTTCCTGTGTATCTTTAACTCACATCTGTGATGTGGAGTTAGGTAAGACACAGGCATCAGACCAGATCCTATTGGCCATGCTGCCCTCGTATAACCTTACTTTGTCTGAATTACTCAGGGAAATGGCAAATAGATTGGAGGTAAATGAGAGTGAAAGTCACAATCATTCCGGACTCAGAGCCAATTAGTACAGCACCATGCAATGTGTGTATGGATCCTGTACCAATGGGCAGTGCTATTGAAGTTCCGGTAGACAAAGAACCTGTAAGGATGATGATAATCAATGGAGTGTGGGCTCCATTGCCTTACATGGAATACGTATGCTCAGAGTCATGTAAAGACTTTCTAGTTAATTACCTGAGCAAACAAAAGTTGACTGCGACAGCAGTACAACAATAACAATAGGGATGCGTGCGTGCCAACACAAACAAACGCGCACGTCCCCAATACAAAATAAGGAGGAAATGTGCACGAAACATGGTGGTCAATTTTTACTGACCCTAACCACGTTATAGCCGAGCTATTGTGGACATTAATTCAGGATGTATTTATTGTATGGTTCCTGTACAACACGCTATTCAAGAAGTACGTGTTGCCCAAGATCCACAGAGAAGTACACACTGAAATAGATAATGAGCATGGCATTGTCCATCTCAATGATGATGATGAAAGGTGGGACTAATGAAAGTCACCAAGAAACGACTACGTCGTAACAAGTACAAGATCATAGTAACCGGTAAGTTGAAAGGATAGCAATGGAGCATTGCATACTTTGTCGTAGTTACGACCACAGTATAGAAACAGGTCATACTCAAGAAGAAGTACTTGCTTGGGTAAAGCGTAAAAAAGCTCAAGCAGCAGCCCGTAAAGGATGGGAACTGCGTAATGCCTATAAGTTAGTAGCAGAGGACATTAACAAGAGTCCAAGAAACATTATTAAGTTAGTAAATGCCGTGAAAGGATAACTATGAGCGTTTATGAAATTGTAGTTGGAGATGTGCATACTCTGTACATGGATGATGCTTCATTCCATACGGATGAAGATGTTCAATGTCGTGCGGTAGCTTGTGAGTATCCCGCAACAACGTTTGTCTTCTCTGATGAATGCTTGAAAGAAGTACCGTTCTGTGCCTTTTGCACTGGCCACATCCTTATGTATGCCGTAGGTAATACATCTACGATGTACCCGTACAGCACGACATACTCAAGAGTTGTAAAGAGGTTTGATGACAAAGAGAACGTTAGAGTATTTACCTCAATAGATGCAAAAAGGGAGCATAGAGTTCATGACCGTGTAGAAATAGTAAGAGATGACTTAGGAGTAGGACTTGTATCAACAATGTACGTAAGAAAGAAATCAACTGAGGAGATAACTAATGATTAATAGAAAAGTATTTATTGTTAGCCTTTACTATCACGAGGGGGACCCTGAACCTACGCGTCGTGATGTTAGTAAGGCTATTGAAAAAGCAGTTTACAAATCAAAAAAGCTTTTAGTTTTTGATGCAGTAGCTGAAGAAGCACGTACATCGCTGTTCTCTATGGACAAGCAACGTATCATCACTCGATACTTGTATAGATTCCTAATCAATAGGAGGAGCTAAAATGATTAAGAAACTAATAATACGCTTTGCTTTATGGCTTGGCCTTGCTGACTATGTGCCTAGCACAGACACGCCAATTGCTGAGCAGTTGGCATATGAGATGGGCATTGACTTAGATGAGATTGCTGCCAATGTAGCAGCGTCCAACATAAACAAAC
>Ga0214923_10004987_pt1 | contig 15655 bp, 17 predicted proteins | sample LL1510_MetaG_FD_177993 | JGI IMG/M metagenome (GOLD analysis project Ga0214923, IMG submission 177993) | Freshwater microbial communities from Lake Lanier, Atlanta, Georgia, United States - LL-1510 | ecosystem: Environmental > Aquatic > Freshwater > Lake | place: USA: Georgia | collected...
TAGTTTGATATTTGGAGCGAAGGTAAAACCACTACAACCCGGACAGCCCAGACTAACCACGCAGAATAAATGCAGAATGAATGAGGAACAGTGAGTGAAGTAAGTACTCGTAAGGCAAAACCTGCTGGCGATCTATCCGCCATGTTATTGCCGGAACTTCGTAAAGTCGCTACCCAACTGGGAATTGAAGGCGCTGCGAAATTAGCCAAAGGTGATTTAGTACAAGCAATTGCCGATCTGCAAGCAGCCAATCGCGCGGCAGCGGCAAAGGAGAAAGAAGCTCGTCAACAAGAGCGTGAAGAGCGCCGTCGAGAGCGAAATCAGAATCGGAACGATAAGTCCAAGCGCTCGCAATCAGATGATGAGAGCGATAGCGATAACGACAATATAGAAGATGAGAGCGACGCAACTGAGAATGATCAAGAGCGTGACGCGCGTGCTAACACCTCTCGCAGCAACGACTCTGATGATCGCTCTGGCGACCGCGACCGAGGTAATCGCGACCGTAACCGAGACCGGGACGGCGGCCGAGACCGAGACCGAGATAGTGGCCGTCGAGATCGCCACAGAGATAGGGGCGAGCGCAATCGCGATCGAGGCGAGCGCGATATGACAATTCGCGAAGATGATGTCTTGATTCCAGTTGGCGGCTTACTCGATATCCTCGAAAATTACGCGTTCGTACGTACCGCGGGTTATCTACCAAGTCCAAACGATGTCTATGTTTCTATGCAACAAGTTCGTCGCTACGCGCTCCGTAAAGGCGATGTGATTACTGGTGCAGTCCGTGAGCCACGCGAGGGTGAGCGGCGCGAGAAATTCAATGCGCTTATTCGTCTAGACACGATTAATGGCATGGATCCAGAAGAGTCACGTGATCGCGTCGAATTTAACAAGCTCACTCCGCTTTATCCGCAAGAGCGCTTACGCCTTGAGACTCAACCTAATGTTCTAACAACTCGAGTAATTGATCTCATTGCACCAATTGGTAAGGGTCAACGTGGTCTTATCGTTTCACCACCAAAGGCTGGTAAGACGATGGTTCTTCAATCAATTGCAAACGCAATTACAACAAACAATCCTGAATGTCACTTAATGGTTGTTTTGGTTGATGAACGTCCTGAAGAAGTTACCGATATGCAACGTTCAGTTAAGGGTGAAGTTATTTCATCAACCTTCGATCGCCCTGCAGAGGATCACACCACTGTGGCAGAACTTGCGATTGAACGAGCAAAGCGTCTTGTTGAATTAGGACATGATGTCGTAGTACTACTTGATTCCATCACTCGACTTGGACGCGCGTACAACATCGCCGCTCCTGCAAGCGGTCGAATTCTCTCTGGTGGCGTTGATTCGGCAGCGCTCTATCCGCCAAAGAAGTTCTTCGGTGCGGCGCGAAATATTGAAGATGGTGGTTCGCTAACAATTCTTGCCACTGCGCTTATTGATACTGGTTCTCGAATGGATGAAGTTATCTTCGAAGAGTTCAAGGGAACTGGAAATATGGAATTGAAGCTCGATCGCCGAATGGCAGATAAGCGCATCTTCCCAGCAGTTGATGTAGATGCATCTGGTACTCGTAAGGAAGAGATTCTTATGGGTGCAGAAGAGCTCAATATCGTCTGGAAGTTACGTCGTGTACTTCATGCTCTCGATCCACAACAAGCTCTTGAGCTTCTTCTTGAAAAGATGAAGGGGACCAAGTCCAACGTTGAGTTCTTGATGCAGGTGCAAAAGACCACAGTTGGTCCTGGCACCGAGGGCGATAAATAGTCGCTGATAGTCTCGAGATATCTGGGCAATTGGCCGCGGATTGGCTCTGGAGCAGGGCAATCAGTACCCTTTAACCTCTAAACGTTGCTGGCTCACGAGTTCTCCCGTCGATCTCGACCCAGCGCGATGAAATGGAGTACGAATATGAAGGCTGAGATTCATCCAGAGTATGTCGAGACAACTGTCTCCTGCTCATGTGGCGAAACTTTCACCACCCGCTCAACCGCCAAGAATGGCGCAATCTCGGTAGATGTTTGTTCGGTCTGCCACCCGTTCTACACCGGCAAGCAGCGCATTCTTGATACTGGCGGTCGCGTTGCTCGATTTGAAGAGCGCTTGAAGAAGTCAGCTAACAAAAAATAACTTTACCTAAACCGCACCGATGCTTGCCGATGCAAGCTGGTGCGGTTTTTTAATTGGAGGAGAAGCTAATGACAGATCGATTTGCGAGCGCAGATGATCTTGTCGCTGAGCATGCCACTATCGAAGCGCAATTAGCTGATCCAGCGATCCATGGTGATAGCGGCAAGGCGCGCCAATTAGGAAAACGATATGCGCAACTTGGACCTATTGTTGCTGGCTATAAACGTTGGCGAGCGGCGCATGAAGATTTACTTGCAGCGCGTGAATTAGCAAAAGAAGATGAATCTTTCGCTGGCGAACTTCCACAACTTGAGAGTGAAGAGGCGCAAGCTGCACAAGCGCTCGAAGAGTTATTACTACCACGAGATCCTAATGATGATCGTGATGTAATTTTGGAAATCAAAGCGGGAGCAGGTGGAGAAGAGTCCGCACTCTTTGCTGGAGATTTACTTCGAATGTATCTTCGATATGCAGAAACGCAAGGCTGGAAAGTTGAAATCATTGATGCCACCGAGAGCGATCTTGGTGGTTATAAAGATGTATCTATGGCGGTAAAGAGCAAAGGCGTACTTGAACCAGGGCGCGCCCCATATGCAAAACTTAAATTTGAAGGTGGCGTTCACCGAGTACAGCGAGTTCCCGAAACTGAATCTCAAGGGCGTATTCATACTTCGGCTGCCGGTGTACTGGTGCTCCCTGAAGCCGATGAAATCGATGTCGAATTAAATATGAATGATGTTCGCGTTGATGTGTATCGCTCTAGCGGTCCAGGTGGGCAGAGCGTTAACACCACTGATAGCGCAGTACGTCTGACCCATATTCCGACAGGCATCGTTGTGTCGTGTCAGAATGAAAAGAGCCAGCTGCAGAATAAGGAATCAGCGCTTCGAATTTTGCGCGCTCGATTGCTCGCGGCAGCGGTTGAGGCGCAAGAGGCAGCAGCTGCAGCTGAGCGCAAGAGCCAGATTCGCACTGTTGATCGGAGTGAGCGGATACGTACCTATAACTTCCCAGAGAATCGCTTGAGTGATCATCGAGTCAACTTCAAAGCAAATAATCTCTCAGCGGTACTTGATGGTGAATTAGACCCGGTTATTCAAGCGTTGATTGATGCTGATAAGGCAACTCGCTTAGCGGCTGGCTAAAAAATATATGAGTGCGCCGCGAGACTTATTACGATGGGCAGAAGATGAGCTCCGTGAGAGCGCGATAAATCCCGCCTTAGATGCGCTGATACTTCTCTCTGAGGCTACCGGCCTCAATCGAAGTGAAGTGCTGCTTCGCGATTGGATAGAAACCAAAGAAGAAGTAACTTTTCGTAATTGGGTAGCGCGGCGGATAAATGGTGAACCAATTCAATACATCACCGGGCGGGCTTATTTCCGTCATCTCACGCTCGCGGTTGGTCCGGGAGTTTTAATTCCACGACCAGAGAGCGAATCCATAATTGATGGAGTAATCGCTCGAATTTCAGGGATTCCAGAACCACTTGTAGTTGATTTAGGTGCAGGTTCAGGCGCGATGGGATTGAGCATCGCTAGCGAAGCGCCTCATGCACGAGTAACTGCAGTGGAGAAAGATAGCGCTGCTATCAATTGGCTGGAACAAAATGCAGAGGCAAATCAAGTAAGCAATATAAAGCTAACTATCGTTCATGATGATGTAGAAAACTTTGATGGTAAAAATAGTTTTGATGTCGTAATTGCCAACCCGCCATACATTCCTAATGGCGAGGAACTTCCAGCGGAGGTTTATGGTTTTGAACCCCACGTTGCGCTTTTTGGCGGAGCCACTGGAGTTGAAATTCCGCTGCTATTTATTGAATGCGCGATTCGTGCCTTAAAACCAGGTGGGTACCTGGCGATAGAGCATCATGAAAGTCATGGCAAAGCTATTGGTGAGGCGCTAGAGCGCTCCTTTAATGATGTAACTCTTCACTATGATTTAAACAATAGAGCTCGATGGAGTAGCGGGGTGATTAAGTAATGGCAGAGCTAGTGAGTATTGAAAATCCAGCGGCAATTGATCGCGCGCTTCGCGAAATTCGCGCTGGCAATGTCATCTCGTTTCCTTTGGAAAATAGCTATATCTTTGCTGTCGATGCATTCAATCGAGCTGCAGTAAGCGAACTACATCTTCTCCGAAGCGATCCACCAGGTCAAGCAGCATCAGTGATGATCGGTGATAAATCTCGAATAGTTGGAATTATTCGGGAACCTTCGCCTGCTGCATCGGCTTTGATGGAGAGTTTTTGGCCAGGTTTGCTCTCACTCTATTTGCGACCACATGCTGCGTTAACGTGGGACCTTGGTGACGAGAGGATTCTGGATCAAATTGCAGTCCGCGTTCCAAAAGCAGATTTTGCAATCCGACTACTTAATGAGACCGGACCTTTAGCAGTCGCGGGAGCCGGGCTTGCAGGTAGAGCGCCATTTACAGAACCTGCGTTAGTAAACGAAGTCTTCGGCAGAAATATCAATGTGATTATCGATGGCGGAAGTACCGCCACCGACCCTGATTCACCTGCCGCTTTGGTGAGCACTGTTGTCGATTGCACAGTTGCTCCACCACGAATTATTCGCGCGGGCGCTATTGATCAGGCGAGTCTGCGCCAGGTCTGGCCTGAGATAAGTCAGGATTTGGACTAGATTTCCAGCAGATGCTGAGAACAAGTACGGTATTTACTATTACCTGCAACGAGTAGCGTTGACTATGTTGCCAGGGGATTAGGGGATGAGATGAGCGCAAAGTATTACGGAGCAAGTTACGAAGCTCTCGAGGCTCAAGATCCTGAAGTTGCTTCGATGCTCATTTCCGAGCTCGAGCGTGAGCGCAATGGTTTACAACTTATTGCAAGTGAGAATTTCACCTCACCAGCAGTGCTTGCTGCTCTGGGTTCAACTCTTTCTAATAAATATGCTGAAGGCTATCCAGGTAAACGTTATTACGGTGGTTGCGAAGAGGTTGATAAAGTCGAAGAGATCGGTATCGCGCGCGCAAAAGAGCTATTCGAGGCAGAGCATGCCAATTTGCAACCACACTCTGGAGCCAGTGCAAATATCGCGGTCTACCAAGCATTCACTAAACCAGGAGATACTGTTCTAGCAATGTCGTTGCCACATGGTGGACATTTAACGCATGGATCAAAAGTTAATTTCTCAGGTAAATGGTTCAATGTTGAGTCATACGGTGTACGTAAAGATACTGAACTGATTGATTATGACGAGCTGCGCGATCTTGCTATCCAACATAAACCAAAAATGATTTGCAGCGGCGCAACCGCATATCCAAGCCTTATAGATTTCAAACGAGTACGTGAGATTTGCGACGAAGTTGGCGCAATCATGTGGGTCGATGCAGCACATTTCATCGGTTTAGTTGCAGGTAAAGCAATTCCTTCACCAGTCCCATATGCAGATGTTGTTTCGTTCACAACTCATAAGGTGCTCCGTGGTCCTCGAGGCGGAATGATTCTCTCGAAAGCAGAACATGCTGCTGCAATTGATAAAGCAGTCTTTCCTGGAATGCAGGGCGGCCCCATCATGAGCGCAGTCGCCGCGAAGGCAGTAGCGCTCAAAGAATGTTTGCAACCGAGCTACCAAAAATATGCAAAAGATGTAGTACTCAACGCTCAAGCACTTGCAGCTGGATTAGTGGAGGAGGGGATGCGCGCAGTATCCGGTGGCACGCAAACACACCTGGCCCTGATTGATGTCCAAGCGCTCGGGGTTAATGGCAAAGAGGCTGATGAACGGTGTGGGAGCGCTGGAATTACCCTAAATAAGAATTCGATTCCATTTGATCCGCAACCACCATCCATCACTAGTGGTATTCGCGTTGGTAGTCCATCAGTAACTACTCAAGGAATGGGTGTCGCAGAGATGAGAGTTATTGCAGCGCTTATTGCGCGCGCAATCAAAGATCCATCTTCGGCAGCGAAAATCGCAGGCGAAGTTAAAGATCTCTGTAATCGATTCCCTGTCTACCCAGAGCGCTAATGCGCGAGCATTTATTAATCCTCTTATTTAGTGGAGTGTTTGTTTATTTACTCACCCCATATGCCCGCGTTCTCGCCATCAAATTTGGAGCGGTAGCACAAGTCCGTGATCGAGATGTACATACTGAAGTGACCCCTAGATGGGGCGGCACAGCAATTTGGCTGGGAATCATGCTTGCAATTCTCATCTCATCTCAACTTAGCCTGTTGAGTAAAGCATTTCAGCAAGATGAACAAATGAAAGGCATCTGTATTGCGGCAACAATCATCTTCCTATTGGGCGTTCTTGATGATAAGTGGGGGGTTGATGCGATAACCAAGCTTGCCGGGCAAACACTCGCGGCAGCAGTCTTGGTTAACTTTGGTGTTCAACTCCTCTGGTTACCAATAAATGGCGTCACGATGCTGCCAACTTCTCTTGGGCAACTTGTGACTATCTTGATTATCGTCATCACCATTAATGCAGTGAATTTCATTGATGGCCTTGATGGATTGGCATCTGGAATTGTGGCGATAGCTGCCGGCTGCTTTTTTGCATTTGCCTATTTATTGTCGGTGGTTTACAACTTTGATCGAGCAGGCGCCCCATCTCTTATTACCGCAATAATGATAGGAGCGTGTCTTGGTTTCCTCCCACATAATTTTTATCCTGCAAAAATTTTTATGGGTGATTCTGGTTCGATGCTTCTTGGACTTTTGCTTGGAGTTGCTGCAATCACGTTAACGGGACAGATTGATGCAAATGCCATTGCCTCACAGAATTTTGCACCAACACTCGTTCCATTGCTCCTACCTTTCGCAGTTTTAGCGATTCCATCCATGGACTTACTCCTCGCAGTAATTCGAAGAACTCGCGCAGGACGGTCACCATTTGCACCTGATATGGGACATCTTCATCATCGTTTATTAAGAAGAGGGCACACGCACCAAAGTGCTACTTTTGCGCTGTATCTTTGGACTGCACTCATTGCGATACCGGTATCTGCATCAGCGTTTATCGATTGGCGGATGAACTTATTCGTTGCTTTTATTATTGCTATTCCAACGTTGACCTTTACTTTATACCGTTGGCCTCTTGGTAAGTATTTGATGACATCTCAATCTGAGAGATAGTGAGGTACTGATGTTGAAATACCAAAGAGAATTTTTTTTGAGTTCCATGATTCCTGCCACGATTGTGGGTGTGGTAGGGACCGTGATCTCATCGCTCTGGTTAGGTCGCTCAGGATTTATCGCGGGACTATTTGCAATTTTTCTGGTTTTCTTTTTCTTAGTAGTTCATTTATTAGTTGCTCTTGTTGCTCCTAAAGTTTCTCCGATTGCGATTATGGGACTTGCATTGGGCTCCTATTTTATAAAAATTGTTGGACTCGTACTTTGTCTGCTTTTGCTCAGACCTATTGATATGAATAATCGGGCGTTTGGAGTTATCGCCATCGCGACAACTACGGCATGGCTTGCAGGTGAAATTTGGTCTTTCAGTACTGCCTGGAGTAGGCGTGGTACTCGCCGAAAATAATTTCTGGCAATTCGGAGTACACTTTCAACATGGCATCTGATGATGGCGCGTTCTGGTCGATTTTTTCTTACCTTCTTTCGGGCCTCATAGTTTGGGGCGGCATCGGTGCATTGGTAGCTCATTTTTTTCACTTTAGATTAGCGCTACCTATTGGATTACTAATCGGCATCGCAGCAAGTTTCTATTTAATATGGATCCGATTTATTCGGCAGAGGTAAATGTTTAAAGTGTTTATTCGGCCTAATAATGAGAAGGGCTTGGCACGCCAAAGGGTTCAAGGCAGGACCCTCCGGGGTCTTGGCAAGGGTGCTCCTGGCCCGAGCCGATAATTTTGCCTAATCTCGGGAATTCCTCTAGGTTATGCGTGGGTTGAAGCCCCTTTCCTTCCCTTGATTTTCAAGGGGGTTTCACCAACAGTCTTTTGAAAACTTATTCAAACGACCAAGGTTGAGCTTTATTAAAGTGGATTAAGGGGAGTGTACTAAGTGCTCAAACTGAGTGCCGAGCAGGGTGGATTTAATCCTCCCGGTGCAAAAGACTTTCAGTTTCCACCAATTTTCGGTGACAGTATTCTCTTCACAAAACCGGTATTTCTCTGTTTATTTTCAGTTATTTTAATATCAATGTTTTTCATTGCATCTTCCCGAAAAGCTGCCGTTGTCCCAAGTCGACTTCAATTCGCTGGCGAAGCAGTTTATGGCTTTGTTCGGAATTCAATTGGTAAAGATGTTATTGGGCATGACTTCATGAAGTATGTGCCTTTTTTATTCTCGCTTTTTACTTTTGTCTTAGTAAATAATATTTTTGGAATCATTCCACTGATCCAATTTCCCACAATGTCTCGTATCGGTTTCCCGATTTCAATTACTATCTTTGTCTTCGTAGTTTTCCATTACGTGGGAATGCGAAAGCAAGGCGTGGGCAAGTATTTGAAAGATATTGCATTTATGCCGGACATTCCAAAGCCGGTTTATATTATTTTGACGCCAATTGAAATTCTTACCTACTTTGTTACCAGACCACTAACTCTTTCACTCCGTCTTTTTGCAAATATGTTCGCAGGCCACTTATTGCTATTGGTATTTACAATCGGTGGCGAACACCTGCTCCATGGTGATCTAATTCTCAAGATTTTTAGCCCCTTCTCTTTTGCATTTGCTATTGGGTTATCCTTTTTTGAATTAGGCATTCAATGTCTTCAGGCGTATATCTTTACTCTGCTGGCGGCTCTTTATATTGCTGGCGCATTGGCAGATGGTCACTAAAAATACATAACTAAGTTTGGCCAAAGGCAATTTTGGTCAATTGATGAAAGGGAAGAGAAATGACAGGTACCCTCAGTATCGTCGGTTTCGGTCTATCAACGATCGGCCCAGGTATTGCGACAGGCTTGATTTTTGCCGCATATATCAATGGAGTAGCGCGCCAACCAGAGGCTCGTGGAATTTTGCAGCCGCTAGCTTTCTTGGGCTTCGCCCTTGCTGAAGCATTGGCTCTCTTTGGTCTCGTTCTTGCTTTCGTTCTGTAAGAGCGCTAATTCCAAAGTCTTAAGTAACTAAAGATTTAGAGAGAGAAGATATGAACGCAGATGTAGCTGGAGTTGTTGTACTAACAGCAATAGATGGGAATAGTCCTGTCCTACCAAAGACTGCTGAAATCATTGTTGGCTTAATTGCTTTCAGCATCCTCTTTATGCTGTTACGTACGAAAGCGGTCCCTCGCTTTGAAAAAGCTTATCGGGAACGGACAGATGCCATTCAAGGAGGCATTGAACGAGCCGAGCAAGCTCAGCGAGATGCTCAAGCCGCCCTTGCGTCGTATCAAGCGCAGTTGGCAGATGCGCGTGGTGAGGCTCAAAAGATGCGCGAAGAAGCTCGAGCTGAGGGCGCTGCAATCATCGAGGAGATGCGCACGAAGGCTCAAGAAGAAGCCTCACGAATTACCGCTTCAGCAAGAGCCGCAATTGAAGCCGAACGCAAACAAGCGATGAATGCTTTGATGCAAGAAGTTGGGGCAATTGCCACTGCACTCGCCTCCAAAATTGTTGGCGAATCGTTAGAAGATCAAGCGCGACAATCTCGAGTGATTGATCGATTTTTAGCGGACCTCGAGGGGAGCAAGTAACAGCCCATGGCTCTTGCATTACGTGGTAGTAGTCGTCAATCTTTTTCGCATGCCCAGAAGGCTCTAGAAAGTAGCCTCTCGGGTAGCAGCGCAATTGATGCCGCTAATATCTCGCAAGATTTCTTTGGAATCGCTGTGACTCTTGATTCGTCACTTGCCCTTCGACGATCGCTTTCAGATCCTTCACGTGAACCACAAGAGAAAATTCATCTCGTTCAATCGTTATTTAGTTCCAAATTCAAAAGTAAGAACTCTGAAACCGTGATTGCAGTTCTAGTTTCGCAGAGGTGGTCGACACCACGCGATCTAGCAGATGTTGCAGAGTGGCTGGCAGTCTCTGCTCAGGCATTTGCAGCAGAGCAAGCTGGAAATTTAGAGCGACTCGAAGAAGAACTCTTCCGCTTCAGTCGAGTGATAAGTTCTAATCCAGATTTACGTACGTTCTTAGCTTCTTCTACTGCTGACTTGGAAGGCAAAACCGGGTTGATTCACTCCTTGTTAGAGGGGAAAGTCGCACCGCAAACTCTGGAGCTAATTCTCCAAGTAGCGCTACATCCACGTGGTCGAAATATTGAAGCTGGGCTGAGTGAATTTGCTCAAGCCGCCTCCGACCGTAGGAATCAAGTGATTGCCCATGTGCGTACTGCTCAAGAGCTCTCATCAACCCAAGTAGATACATTGAAGAAATCTCTCGCTGAGCAAGTCGGGAGAAATGTCCGTTTAAATGTTGAAGTCGACCCAACCATTCTTGGCGGGGTTTCGATTCGTTTTGCTGACGAATTAATCGACGGCTCTCTAGCAAGTCGATTAGCGCAAGCAGGACGAGAACTGACTGTTTAACCTCGAGTAGAAGGAGAGAAAGATGGCGGAGTTAACAATCCGACCTGAAGAGATTCGGGATGCGCTGGCGAAGTTTGTACAGTCGTACTCACCTAGTGGTGCAGGTCGAGATGAGATTGGCACGGTCACGGAAGCAGGCGATGGCATCGCGCGTGTTTCAGGGCTGCCATCCACAATGACAAACGAACTCCTTCAATTCGAAAACGGAACGTTGGGCCTTGCACTTAACCTCGATGTTCGAGAGATAGGTATCGTGATTTTGGGCGAGACCACTGGCATTGAAGAAGGTACGACTGTGCGGCGCACCGGAGAAATTCTCTCGGTCCCAGTTGGCGATGGCTTTTTAGGTCGCGTAGTGGATGCGCTAGGACGCCCTATCGATGGTAAAGGTGAGATCAAGACCTCAGATCGTCGAGCTTTGGAATTACAAGCGCCATCAGTGGTACAGCGACAACCAGTAAAAGAGCCGTTACAGACTGGGATTAAAGCTATTGATGCGATGACTGCAATTGGTCGTGGACAGCGACAATTAATTATTGGTGATCGTCAAACTGGAAAGACTGCAGTCGCAATCGACACCATCATCAATCAACGTGAGAATTGGAAGTCAGGAGATCCAAAGAAACAAGTCAAGTGTATCTACGTTGCAATTGGCCAGAAAGGTTCCACAATTGCATCAGTTCGCGCAGCGCTTGAAGAGGCTGGCGCACTTGAGTACACCACTATTGTTGCTTCACCAGCTTCTGATCCAGCAGGATTTAAATATCTCGCCCCATACACCGGTTCTGCAATCGGTCAGCATTGGATGTATCAAGGACAGCATGTATTAATTGTTTTCGATGATCTCTCTAAGCAGGCAGAGGCATATCGCTCGGTTTCACTCTTGCTTCGTCGTCCACCAGGCCGCGAGGCTTACCCAGGAGATGTTTTCTACTTACACTCACGCCTCCTTGAACGTTGTGCGAAACTCTCCGATGATTTAGGTGGCGGTTCTATGACTGGCCTGCCAATTATCGAGACGAAAGGCAATGACGTCTCAGCCTTTATCCCAACGAACGTTATTTCGATTACAGATGGGCAATGCTTCCTTGAAACAGATCTATTTAATGCCGGCGTTCGTCCAGCGATCAACGTAGGTATCTCTGTTTCACGTGTAGGTGGCTCGGCACAGACAAAAGCAATCAAGAAGATTGCTGGTCGTCTCCGTCTAGATTTGGCTCAGTATCGTGAACTCGAAGCGTTTGCCGCTTTCGGATCTGATCTCGATGCTGCATCGAAGGCACAACTTGAGCGCGGTGCGCGTATGGTTGAATTGCTCAAGCAGGGCCAGTACAGCCCATTCTCTGTCCCGCAAGAAGTGGCTTCAATTTGGGCAGGAACTACCGGCAAGCTCGACAAAATTGCCGTCGCAGATATTCGTCGCTTCGAGAGCGAATTTCTTGAATTCCTCGGACGAGACCGAAAGAAAATTCTTGATGTTATTGAAGAGACTAAAGAACTATCGGATGACACGGTGGCTGCACTAACTGAAGCTATCGAAACGTTCACCGCCCGCTTTAATGCTTCAAATGCCGCCCCTTTAAATGAGGCGCCAGCAGAAGCGCTCGAAGGAGAAGGCGCGGAAGCAATCACTCGAGTGGTACCGGTAAAGAAATAACGAGTGAGTTCACGAGAGATTTAGAGAGGAGGAGCGCAAGTGGGAGCACAACTACGCATCTATCGCAGGCGTATGCGGTCGGTAAAAGCGACGAAAAAAATTACGAAAGCAATGGAACTGATTTCAGCTTCCCGGATTGTGAAGGCGCAGCAGAAAGTACAAGCATCTACACCCTACGCAAATGAGTTGACGCGTGCAGTAACTGCAGTTGCTTCCTTCTCAAGTACAAAACATCCACTTACCGAAGATGAAAAAAATCCGAAAAGCGCTGCTGTGCTCTTAATTTCAGCTGATCGTGGAATGGCTGGTGCGTATTCCAGTAGCGTGATAAAAGAAGCCGATCAGGTAATTGCGATGTTACGTGAACGCGGATTGGAAGCTAAGCCCTACTTAGTCGGACGTAAAGCGATAAATTATTACCGATTCCGCAATCGCTCAATAACAAAGCAGTGGAGTGGGTTTAGCGATAACCCCACCTATGCCCATGCAAAAGAGATATCTGAAGCGCTTCTTGAATCATTTCTACTTGACTCGGCCACGGACCCTAATGGCGTTGCTGAGTTGCATATCGTTTATACCGAGTTTAAATCTATGGTTACTCAAGAGCCTATGGCGAAGCGAATGCTGCCACTTGAAGTTGTAGAGACAACAAGTGCGGTAGCAGGACCACTTCCACTCTATGAGTTTGAGCCTTCTGCGGGAACAGTGCTTGATGCGCTACTTCCACGTTATGTAGAGGCACGAATTTTCAATGCACTTCTCCAATCTGCGGCTTCTGAGCACGCAGCTAGACGACGTGCAATGAAATCGGCAACTGACAATGCTGATGAATTAATCAAGTCGCTTACCCGACGTGCAAATGCGGCCCGTCAAGCCGAAATTACCCAAGAAATCAGTGAAATCGTTGGCGGCGCGGATGCGCTCGCCTCTGCAAGCGCAGGAAGTGAGTAAGAGATGGCAACTGTAACCAAATCCGCAGGGCGCGTAGCTCGAGTCATTGGACCAGTCGTGGACGTTGAGTTCCCCGCTGACTCCATGCCAGAGATTTTCAATGCGCTCCATGTAAATGTCACGTTAAGTGGAACAGAACGAACGCTGACACTTGAAGTTGCACAACATATTGGCGATAACTTGATTCGCGCCATCTCTATGCAGCCAACAGATGGCATGGTCCGAGGCGCGGAAGTTCGCGATACCGGTGCAGCAATTTCAGTTCCTGTTGGTGATGTCACAAAAGGCCACGTCTTTAACACCCTTGGTGAATCACTCGATGTGCCAACTTCTTCTCTTGATATCAAAGAGCGTTGGCCAATTCACCGCAAGGCTCCAGATTTCGATCAACTCGAGTCAAAGACTGAGATGTTCGAGACTGGTATCAAAGTTATTGACCTACTCACACCTTATGTAAAGGGTGGAAAGATCGGTCTCTTCGGTGGTGCCGGTGTAGGTAAGACCGTTCTTATTCAAGAGATGATTTACCGCGTTGCTGAAAACTTCGGTGGCGTTTCGGTATTCGCCGGTGTTGGTGAGCGTACCCGTGAAGGTAACGATCTCTTCCTTGAAATGACCGAGACTGGCGTTATTAATAAGACTGCATTGGTCTTCGGACAGATGGATGAGCCACCAGGAACTCGTCTTCGCGTTGCGCTCTCTGCTCTCACAATGGCTGAGTACTTCCGTGATGTACAGAAGCAGGATGTGCTCCTCTTCATCGACAATATTTTCCGATTTACTCAAGCAGGTTCTGAGGTGTCAACGCTCCTTGGCCGTATGCCATCTGCGGTGGGTTACCAACCAACGCTCGCTGATGAGATGGGTCAGCTCCAAGAGCGGATCACCTCAACTCGTGGCCACTCGATCACATCGATGCAGGCGATTTACGTCCCTGCCGATGACATCACCGACCCAGCGCCACACACCACATTTGCCCACCTTGATGCGACGACAGTTCTCTCTCGTCCAATCTCTGAGTTGGGTATCTATCCTGCGGTGGATCCACTCGATTCCACCTCACGAATTCTCGATCCACGCTACATCGGCGAGAATCACTTCCGTGTAGCAAACCGAACCAAGCAGATCTTGCAGCGTTACAAAGATCTCCAAGACATCATCGCAATTCTTGGTATCGATGAGCTCTCTGAAGAAGATCGAATTCTTGTAGGTCGTGCTCGCCGTATTCAGCGCTTCCTTTCACAGAACACCTTCGTTGCTAAGGTCTTCACTGGCCTTGATGGTTCATTTGTTCCGCTTTCAGAGACCATCGCTGCATTCGATGCCCTCGCAAATGGCGATTACGACCACATCCCAGAGCAGGCATTCTTCATGTGCGGTGGCTTGGATGATGTTGAGCGTAAGGCAGCGGAGTTGGCGAAGAACTAATGGCGCTACGAGTAGAAGTTGTGACACCAGAGAAGAAAATCTTCTCTGGTGAAGCAAGCATGGTCCAAGCGCGAACTCTTTCAGGTGACCTCGGAATTCTTCCTGGCCACATCTCACTTCTTGGCGTACTCGTTGATGGCGAAGTTGTCGTCAAGGAGACCAACGGCCAGAGCACAACTTTCACTATCAACGGCGGGTTTCTCTCGGTAAATAAAGATCGCGTCTCTATTCTTGGAGAGAGCAGCAACTAGAATTTAAAGAAGATACCTGGAGCGTGTCCATGAGATATGGGTATACATCGCAATATCAGGTAGCGACTCGAGCACGAAAATTTCTCACTTTCGCAGCCCTCTTTGCAATAGTCCTTTCGAACCCCTTTGCATATGCTGCCGATGCTCCGCAAAACTCCTTGAATGTCAATCAAGTGAATTCAAAAGATTTAATGCAGGGGAATGACTTCTACGGCATTCGCACTTTTCAAACAACACAGAAGCCAGATTCAGTTCTTGGTTGGTTCCAACAAAATTTACCCACGATACCCAATCAATATGGAGAGAAGCAGAAAGATCCAGATAAATTAGGAGTCTCATTTAGCTCCGAGCTGCCCATGGCGCTCCTATCTTCTATTCGAGTTTTTACCTCAAAAGTTGGCGAAAGCGACTCTGCGGTCAATTATCTCTGCAGCTCAATTGATGATCCAACTTGCTCGCCCACTAGCGGGAAATTTAACTCCTTGCGGGTTGATTCCGTGATTGGAAATTGCCAAAAAAATCCAGATTCCGCATGCGTTGAATCGCTCTCACTAACTCTCGCTGATAAATCTGTTGTGACAGCAAAACCGATTCTTGAAATTCCGGCTGGTACCAAAACTTTTCCAGGGAAATTTACAAGTTCCGGGCAAGGGTTTCCTCCCGGGCTTTCTTCGTGGATATGGGAGGCAAACGTTCCAGGGGCTCCCTCTAATCGCTATCTTGCTCGAGGCACGGTGACGACTTACGCAAAA
>Ga0214923_10004988_pt1 | contig 15652 bp, 23 predicted proteins | sample LL1510_MetaG_FD_177993 | JGI IMG/M metagenome (GOLD analysis project Ga0214923, IMG submission 177993) | Freshwater microbial communities from Lake Lanier, Atlanta, Georgia, United States - LL-1510 | ecosystem: Environmental > Aquatic > Freshwater > Lake | place: USA: Georgia | collected...
GTCGCGCACACATTTTTTAGACTTCTGGGGCAGGGGCTGCGCGCAGATTGATCACAGGATGGTGAAAAAATGAGCAAGGCGACGATCAGAGATCGGGTTGTTGAGCTGCGCCGAGTGCGGGCGGCCGAACTGTTGCGGAATCCCCGCAACTGGCGTCGGCATCCCGACGCGCAGAAGTCCGCCCTGCAGGGGGCGCTGTCGGAGATCGGGTTCGCTGGCGCGGTGCTCGCGCGCGAGACTGAGTCGGGTGAGCTGCTGATACTTGACGGCCATCTGCGGGCCGATGTGTCGGGCGAGTTGGAGATCCCGGTGCTGGTGTTGGACCTGTCGGAATCTGAGGGCGACAAGCTGCTGGCGACCTACGACCCGCTGTCGGCAATGGCTGAGGCAGACGCCGATGCGTTGCGGGAGCTGTTGGAACAGGTCGAGGTCGGCAATCAGGACCTGGCCGATATGCTGACTGGGCTGGCGGAGGACGCTGGAGTGATACCAGACGATCTTGGTTCTGGCGACCCGGTGGACGTGCCGGGCCAGTGGAACGTGATTGTCGAGTGCGAGGGCGAAGACCACCAGCTGCGCACTCTGGAGCAATTGACCCGGGAGGGCCACACGTGCCGCGCATTGATCTCGTGAGGTCTTGTCCTGTCGAGCGAACCGCTCGCGTGATGCAGGTCGAGGGTATGTTCGACATGCGGTCCGAAACGAACAGTGTCCGCCGGTGGTCTGTCGATCTGCCGATCGACGATCGGCCGTGGAATATCGGACTGATCGTGGGGCCGTCTGGATGCGGCAAGTCGTCTCTGGCTGAGCGGCTGTTCGGGCCGCCGACGCAATTGGAGTGGCCCGAATCCAAATCCATCGTCGATGCGTTCCCGTCGACAATGGGGATTCGCGACGTCACTGGGTTGTTGTCGAGCGTGGGGTTTTCGTCCCCGCCGGCCTGGCTGCGACCGTATCGGGCGCTGTCGACTGGTGAGCAGTTCCGCGCTTCGCTGGCTCGAGCGCTGGCCGAATCTCCGGAGCTGGCCGTGGTCGACGAATTCACTTCCGTTGTCGACCGGACCGTGGCGCAGATCGGGTCGGCGGCAGTCGCTAGGGCGGTGCGCGCTTCAGGCCGCAAGCTGGTTGCGGTCGCGTGCCACTACGATATCATAGACTGGCTGCAGCCCGATTGGCTGTATGACCCGTCGACCGATCAATTCACATGGAGGTGTCTTCAGCGCAGGCCCCAAATCCAAATCCAAATCCAACTATGTCACAACAGCAAGTGGTCAATCTTCAGTCGTCATCACTATCTGAGTGCCGAACTGAACAAGGCGACCCACTGCTACGTCGCAACCATTGCTGGTCGAGACGCGGCGTTTGTCTCGGTCGGAAGTTGTGTCGGCAAGCTGACCTACTGGAGGGCGCACCGAGTGGTCTGCCTGCCTGATTTTCAGGGCGTTGGAATTGGAAACGCCGTCCACGAATCGATCGCAAGCGCCTACGTGGCAACCAGCAAAAGGTACAACATCATCACGTCTCACCCGGCGATGGTACGGCACATGAACGCATCGCCGTTGTGGTCAATGTATCGCGGACCAAGAATCCCTGTCATCCCCATTGGAAACCGGAATCGCCCGAAGCTCAACAGGTCGCTCAGCACAACCCGCACGACTGCAGGATTCTGGTTCGTTGGAGAACCAAATCGCGAGGCCGCACAACGCTTTGGGCTGATCAAAAATGCCTGACGACCTGCCCGAAATCATCGACCCAAACAAGCCGTCCCCCGACATCAAGCTGATCAGCCGGGCCGTGCGGGAGGGCTGGCAGATACCGCCTGCGCTCATGTCGGTGTTGCCGAACGTCCTGGCGAAGCTGGCACTCAGCAGCAACGACGATCGCGTGAGAATCAATGCCGCCAAGGTCTTGGTCGCAATGGCGGCGCAAGACAAGCCGCGGCAGGTCGAGGTAACAGTGCAGCCCAAGAACACGGACTTGTACGACTGATGTTCCATTTCTCGGAGAAGCACGCCAACAAGATCGAAAGATTTTTTGATTCGGAGTTGGTGCACATTGAGGGCGACTGCGCCGGAAAGCCGTTTGTGCTGGAGCCATGGCAACGCAAGATCGTGCGCGAATTGTTTGGTTGGCGGCGCGATTCCGACGGCAGTCGGCGCTACCGCTACGCCTACATCGAGGTTCCGCGTAAGAACGGAAAGTCGACGTTCGCGGCGGGAATTGCACTGTTCTTGTTGCTGTGCGACGGTGAGCAGCGGCCGCAGGTGTATTCGTGTGCCGGAGACCGGGCGCAGGCTTCGATCGTCCACAAGATGGCCCGCCGAATGATTGAGGTCGGCAGTCAAAATCTGAGGCAAAAAACCAAACTGAGGCAGTACCGAATCGAAGCGACGGCGAACGGCGGGTGGTATGAGGCCACGTCGGCAGAGGCGTACACGGCGCACGGTCGCAACCCGCACGGAATCGTGTTCGATGAGTTGCACAACCAGCCTACCCGGGAGCTGTGGGACGCCATGATCTCTGGCCGCGGGGCAAGACGAAATCCGCTGGTGGTTGCCATCACAACCGCAGGCCACGACCGCAGTTCAATCTGCTGGGAAATGCACGAGCGGGCGCTGGCGGCAATGGCCGATCCCGAATCTGACCCGACGCTGTACCCTGCGATCTGGGCGGCGGATGAGGACGACGATTGGACGAGCGAATCTGTCTGGGCGAAGGCAAATCCAAACCTTGGAGTGTCGGTCAGCCTGGAGTTTCTTCGCGAAGAATGCCGCAATGCGATTGCCAATCCGCAGGCCGAAAATACGTTCCGCAACCTGTACCTCAACCAGTGGACTCAACAGTCCGTGCGATGGATCCAGATGAGCCACTGGGACGCCTGTCGTCGGGATTTCGGGCCAGAGGACTTTCTGGGGCAGCCAGCGTGGGTCGGTGTCGACCTGGCGGCAACTCGCGACCTCAATGCGATCGCAATCTGCTGGGAGCGGGACGGCACCTACTACGTGCACTGCGAGCACATCATGCCGGAGGATCCGGTTGACGTCCGCAGCAGGCAGGACCGGCTGACGATCAAGAACTGGGCCGACAGGGGGCTGATTCGGACAACGCCCGGCAACGTCTCGGACTACCAGGTGATTTGGGACCGAATCGCCGAGCTGTGCCAGAGGTACGACGTTCGGTCTATCGAATACGACCCGTGGGGGCCGGGGCGAATCATGGGCCAGCAGCTCGAGCGCATGGGGGTCGATCCTGGAGTGCTGCACGAATTCCCGCAGCAATTGCGGCATTTCGCCCTGCCGTGCAAGGAGTTCGAACGTCGAATTGTGAGTGGCACTTTTGCGCACACTGGCGATCCGGTTCTTCGGTGGGAAGCAGAAAACGTGTGCGCATTTAGGGACGCAAGTGATAATATTCGACCCGACAAGTCGCGCAGCGGCTCGAAGATTGACGGGATCGTTGCGACCATCATGGCCCTGGGATCAGCCGTTTCTTCCGCCGCCAACTGGTCGATGTACGATCAGATTGCTGCGGAGGAGCGATTGCAGGAGGCACAGACGTGAGCATTGCATCGAGGATCCGATCGACAATTGCAGGGTGGATTGCCCCTCGCGAGGGCCGCACGATGCAGTGGTCCGATCGGTTCGTGGGCGAGACATCGAGGGCCGGAGTGGCCGTCAACACTGACACTGTGCTGGGGGTCTCCGCGGTCTACTCTGCGATTCGGACGATCGCGGAGACTGTCGCGCAGCTTGATTGGTGCGTCTATCTGCGCGAGGGGCAATCCAACATCGAACAGCACAACCATCCCCTCTGCCGGCTGCTGCAGGTCGAGCCTTGCCCGGAGGCAACGGCGTTCCAGTGGCGCGTGGCGATGTTGACGTCCTACTACCTGTACGGCAACATGCTCGCCGAAATCGAGCGTGATTCCGCCGGCAGTCCGGTCAATCTGTGGCTGCTGGACCCGCGGCGAGTGAGTGTCGTCCGCAGCAAGGCCACGGGCCAGATCGCGTATCAGGTGCACTCGCCCGACTGGTCAGTGGTCACAGAGATCGGATACCGGGATGTGTACCACGTGGCCCTGGCCAGCCAGGACGGAGTGAGCGGCGTCGGTCTACTGAGCCGCGCCAAGGACAGTCTCGGCGCTGCTCTGGCGATGGACCGCTACGCAGCATCGAGCTTCAAAAATGGGGCTCGACCTGGTGGCGTTTTGACTCACCCGAGCCGAATCAGCCCGGAGGCGATGCGGGTGATTCGGAACGAATGGACTGCGGTGCACGGGGGCGCTGACAGGGCCGGAACGGTGGCGGTACTGGGCGAGGGCGTCACCTTTTCGCCAGTCCAAATGTCGCCGGCGGACGTTCAGTTGTTGGAGCAGCGGCGATTCTCGGTGCTGGAAATTTGCCGCTGGTTCAACTTGCCGCCCCACATGCTCAGGTCGCTGGAGGGTGGCACCTACGGCAGCATTGAGCAGCAAGCCGCCGATTACCGGGTCTACACGATTCGGCCAATTGCAATCGCGATGCAGCAGGAAGCGCAGCGAAAACTGGTGGGTGTCCCTGACCTGTACACGGAACTTGACTTGGATAGCTTGAATCTGGTAGACCTCAGCACCAGATATGCCGCGTACAATCAGGCCCGCCAAGGCGGGTGGATGTCGGCGAACGAAATCCGAGACCGCGAAGGACTCGATCCGATCCCCGCAGAATTGGGCGGAGACGCATACCTGGTCAACGGAAACATGATCACGATTGGGACCGCAGTCGCATCGACCGGGAGGCCGACCGGCACGTCAATCCCAGCACCAGTCCAGCCCTAGGATTCAGCCATGGAATCAATCGAGCGGCGGAACTTCGCGGGGCTGGAATTGCGCGCCGACGAATCGCAGCCGATTCAGATCGTGGGATACCCAGCGGTGTTCGGCGCGTGGTCGGAAGACCTCGGCGGATTCCGGGAAATCATCAGGCCGGGGGCGTTTGCCCGTACTCTTGCAGCCGGTGCGGACGTGCGATTCCTGGTCAATCACGATGGGGCCCCATTGGCTCGAACACGGTCTGGCACGATGTCGCTGACTGAGGACGATCGGGGCTTGCGGATGGTGGCGATGCTGTCTCCGACCGATCCGGAGGCGGTGAGTCTGGCCGAAAAAATCAGGCGCGGCGACATCGATCAGATGTCGTTTGCGTTTCGGGCGATCCGCGATTCCTGGGATTACAAGACATCCACAAGGGAGCTGCTGGACGTTGAGCTGATCGACGTTTCGGCAGTGACTTATCCGGCCTATCCCGATGCTTCAATTGGCCTGCGAGGTCTTCGCGCGCATCAGGTTTTGAGTCATCAAAACTTTGAGCGACGGAGGATGCAGCTTCAGCTTTTGAGTCTCGTGCGGTAAGTGTTTCGGTTCTCGCGGTCGAAGTTTTTGACCGCTCAAAATTTTCACGAAGGAGCGTCAAAAATGGAACCAAGCGAACTGGCGGCGTCGATTCGCGAACAGCGGTCGGCGCGGCTTCAGGAGGCGCAGTCGATCCTGGATGCGACTGCGGTTGAGGGCGAAACGCCGCGGGATTTGACCGTGGAGGAACAGGCTCGCTGGGACGGTCTGATGACCGAGATCAACGAGTTGGACAGGCGGGCGCAGCGGTTCGAGTCGCTGGCGAACGCCAAAGCCGTATCGACTCGCCAGTCGCCGGCGAGCGAGATGCGCGGCGTCCTGGTGCCAGCCGGCGCTCGAGTTGAGATTGCGACGCCCCAGGTCTCTCTCCGGGCTTATGGCCGCGGGACGGACCAGCGGACCGGACTGCAGGAGGCTCACCGTGTCGGCCGCTGGCTGGCCGCGCTAATGTACGGACACCAGCAATCGATCGACTGGTGTAGGGACAACTTTGGCGACCAAGAGCTCCGAGCGCTGGGCACGACCGCGAATTCCGCCGGCGGTGTTCTCGTGCCAGAGGAGATGGAGCGGGCGATCATCCTGCTGAGGGAAGAGCGTGGCGTCGCCCGGCGCAACGTGACTGTGATGCCGATGGCGAGCGACACTATCGTCATCCCGCGATACCAATCGGGGCTCACGGCTTACTTCACTGGCGAGGGATCGGACATTACGACTTCCGATCCGGCGTTTGACTCGATTCGGTTGACGCTGCGAAAGCTTGCGACTCTGACGCAGTGGAGCGCTGAGCTCAATGAGCAGGCGATCGTCAGCATGGCCGACATGCTGAGCGCCGAAATTGCCTACGCTTTCGCGGACAAGGAAGATTCGTGCCTGTTTCTCGGCACTGGAACGTCGACTTACGGCGGTACGGTAGGCCTGATCCAAGGCACTCTCGCCGGATCCAAGTACACTGCCTTGGCGGGCAATACCGCGTTCTCAACCCTTGATTTGGACGACTTTGAGGCCATGGTTGGAAAGCTCCCGCAATACGCCGTCGCGGGAGCGAAATGGTACATCAGTCGTGCCGGCTGGGCCTCCAGCATGTTGCGATTGGCGGCCGCTGCGGGAGGCAACACTGTCACCAATATCCAAGGCTCTTATGGTGCTCAGTTCCTTGGATTTCCCGTTGAGTTCGTGCAGGTGATGAACTCGACTCTGACGGCCCAAACGTCGACCAACGGACTCTGCTACCTCGGTGATCTGCGGCTCGCCGCGCACATGGGGGTTGGCGGCGGAGTTCGCATCGACGTCGACAATTCCCGCTACTTCGAGAAGGATCTGCTGGCGATTCGCGGAGTCGAGCGAATCGACATCAACTACCACGAGACTGGGACCGCTACTGTTGCTGGTCCGGTGATCATGCTCAGCACTCCGGGATCGTAATATGAACCATCTCCAAAACTGCAAGTACGTCAGTGTTACGCCTCCCGCGGCAATCATCGACAATGCGTCTGCGACGACTGCGGCGATCGACTGCCTTGGCTACGACTACGCCACGATCATCGTCTATCTCGGTGCCATGGACATCGCGATGACGGTGCTCAAGGTGCAGGAAAGCGATGCGTCTGGCAGCGGATTTGCGGATGTGGCCGGCCTGATTTTCGGCACTTCCGCGGACATTGCTGGAGCCACTTCGGCGCTTCCGACCGCGACCGACGACAATGGATTCTTCATTTTCGAGGTCGATTTGCGAAACCGCAAACGATACCTGGACCTGGTCGCGACCTGCGGAGACGGCGCTGCCGGCACGTACCTGACTGCCCTGGCGATCCTGTCTCGCGCCAAGGATCAGCCTGTCATCGCCGCCGAACGCGGCGCAGTCCAAATCTTGAGGGTGTAATGCGACGGCACATCGAGTCGATACGGGTGACTGAGGACCAGCGGCGATCGTCTGCCATGACGGTCGGGCCGGTGCAAGAGCCCGTATCGGTCGATGAGCTGAGGCAACACCTGCGGATCGAAACGCGAGACGAAGACGACTACCTGGCTGGCTTGATTCAAGCCGCCCGGGAGATGGTTGAGACAGACACAAGACGAGCACTCTGCACTCAGACCAGAGTGCTTCGTCTGGACGACTTTCCTTGGGGAATCGAGCTGGACCGCATCCCGGTGCAGTCGATTTCATCGATCAAATACTACGACCTGTTGAACACCCAGCAGACTCTTGACTCGTCCCAATACGACTACGATCTGGCTGAGGTACCACCCATTGTCGTGGAGTCGCATACTGCAACATGGCCTGCGACATACGAGCGGGTCGGTGCTGTCGAGGTGACGTTCGTGTGCGGACATACTTCCATTTCGGCTGTTCCCGGAATGGCCAAACAAGCGATTCTGAGGCTGGCCGCTGGATGGTACTCGACGCGCGAGGCGGAGGTCGTTGGAACGATTTCAACGGCGCTGAAGCTGTCTTACGATTCGCTGATCGGCCGGCTGAAGTGGGGTGACTACCGATGATCCGCGCCGGAGAATTGACGCGCACTGTCAAGCTGCAGAAGCTGAGCACCACTGCGGATTCGAGCGGCCTGGCTGACGAAACGGCTGCCGGCAACTGGGTGACTTACGCCCTGCGATCGTGTTCGATTGCGACCCAAGGAAGCCGCGAATTCCTGCGGGCCGGACAGGTCGCAGCAGACGTTACCCACCTGGTGTTGATGCGATACGATTCAGTCACCCGAGCGCTTTCCCCGCGGCATCGACTGGTGCTGGGGACACGCATTTTCAATATTGCGAGTGAGCCGGTTGACCTGGACGACAAGCATGTGGTTGTGCGGCTGGCCTGTGTTGAATCAGCGGGGGCCGGGTAATGTCACTGGTTGCCGACCTGAGGACGCTGCTGTTGGCACAGACGACGATCGTCGATACTGTACCAGCCCAAACCATTGGCGGGATCAGCTATTCGGCGGTGCTGGTCGACCATCCGCCGCAGGGAATGGTGCCACCCATGGCGATGGTAAAGCTGACTGGCACGGCTCCGCAGGTCTGTATGGATGGCACTCTTGCGGCCCAGATAGCGGACGTCGACATTGATTGCGTTGGACAAACCCGGTCGTCGTCTGCGTCTGTGGCCAGTGCGATCGCTGCATTTCTTGACGATCGGGCTGGGTCGGCCGGATCGAACACAAACATTCTGCAGGTGATCTACCGCGACCAGCGAGATGAGGTGGTCCACCTGGGCGACGCCCGAGACACCAGATACTACGTTCGAACGTTGCGATTCCAAGTCTGGCACGAGCAATCATGAGCGCTGCAATTCGACTCGCCGGAAATCGCCAGATCGCAAGCAACCTGCTTGGCGGTGATGAGCTTATTTTCAAGCTCCAAACGCTCGGTCCGAAGATCGAAGGAAAGACACTGCGGGCCGGCATTCGCAAGGCGCTCAGAATCATCGTGCGGGGAATCCAAGGCGAGATTCCTGGAGGAATGTCGCCGATTCGTCAACTGGTCTACGGAACGCAAAAAGCAAAACGCAAGACGCTTGTCGAAGCCAAGGCGGGATACGGCGTTGGCAAAACCAACAAGATCGTGCTGCCGCGGGGAATCATCAAGCGTGATGCCGCCGAGCGCCCACGAGACAGCAAGGGGCGGCTCGTGAAAGGCGAGATCGCCGGAGCAAGCCGACGCCGCGGCGTCGGAATCGCCGGCAAAAACATCCACTGGTTCGCCTTGGGGACACAGAAGATGGCCCCACTGATCAGCGAAAACGCCGTCCGTTCTGGATACCAAAAGTCTCGCGCTGCCGCGGGTGCAGCGCTGGAAAACGAGATCTTTAACGCACTGTCCCAAGTTTGGACTGGAGGATAACCAATGGCTTACGTGAAGGGTAAAGGGACCATCGTCAAGCACACGATTGCCAGTACTCTTACGGCAATCGCACAGGTGATGTCGGTGTCACTGTCTGGCGCTGCAAGCCAGACGTTTGACACGACGTCGCTTGATACAGGAGTTTTCAAAACCAAGGCGGAGACTGGCTATTCTGAGCCAGGGACGTGCGAGTTGGAACTGTTTTTCGACCCGGCATTGTCGGGTCACCAGTTCATCACGGACCTGATTGCATCGCCGGCAACCAATGCAATGCAGATCACGTACGCCAACAGCGGATCGACGACGCAATCATTCACGGCTTGTGGCGTCGAAGTGGGTGTCACCGTCGCAATGGACGACGGAGTCAAGATGAAGGTCACGTACCAAATCACTGGAGATCCGGGATATCCCACATGATCGCAATCATCACCCAAGAGGGACTCGAGCTTGCGCCGGCTGCTGTGCTCACGCCCCATGTGCTGGACAATTCGCAGGAAATTGTGGTCACACGCAACTTCCGACAAGCCAGGATTCGCGTTTGGAAGGTCGGCGGAGTGGTCGACCATCCGGAGGCGTACATGCTGGTTCAGATGGGGGTTGCGGTCCCCGGCGACGAAAAATGCGCTGTGGCTGCAGGGATGTCGGAGGAACAGATTGCGGCTGCCCAACATGCCGCGGAACGCCTGCGGGCCGGCATCCACCCGTCGGATTTCTCGGCCTACGACGCCGGCCTGATGTCGGGCTACAACGGCGACGGAACACACAAGCCTGGCCTCAACGGAGCAAAGATCAATGCCAATTAGTCCTTGGAGCTACAGTTGGAAGCCGTTCGAATTCGGCGATTCGCTGGTCTATGTCCGGTCGATGACGCTGGGTGAGGCGCTCGAGTTCGAGAAAAATTCCGCCAACAGCCCGACTGCAGCGATGATCGCAATCATCGTGGCGTGTTGCGTCGACCACGATCGTCTGCCGCTCACCGCTGAGCGAGTGATGGCGTTGCCGGTCGACCGTGTTGGGCTGATCGCCCAGCGAATTGTCGAGATCAGCAAGCCGCCCAGTGCGGAGACACTGGCAAAAAACTGAGGGCCGACCAACTGAAGCTGCTGGCAATGCGACTGGCAGAATCAGAGGGTCGGCTCACCCGCTGGCGTGACGTGATGGACGAGATCACGCCGGCGGACGCTGTGGAGCTGCACGTGTACCTGCAGATGGCAGGGCAGTCGCAGCGCCAACTCCACGCACAGATCGTCCAGACGTCGCTTCTTGGGTCTGCTTTCACGAGCAAGTTTCCTCCGCCGGACCAAATCCAAATGGCAATGTCCCTGGATTTTGGCGAGCCGCAGGAAATGACGCCGGACCAAATGGCTGCGCACGCCGTAAGGATGGCACGCAATGGCTGACACGCATGAGCTTGTTGCACGGCTGAGAGCCGATGTCTCGGGTTTCATTGCGCCCATTGCCGGCGCCGGAAGGGCCGTTGCTGCACTGAGCATTGCACTCTCCGCGTTCTCGGTCGGGAAGTTCCTGGTCGACGAATTCAAGAAGATGGAGAAGGCGACTGCAAAATTTGAAAGCGTCCTGAAGTCGACCGGCGGCGCTGCTGGGATCACAACCGCGGAGATGGTCGAGTACTCCGACCAGCTCGAAGAAGTGGCGAATTTCTCGGGAGATGTTGTCGTCAATTCGGCCGCTGTTCTGGCAACTTTCACGAACATTCGGGGCGATGTATTCAAGGAGGCAATCAAGTCGGCTGAGGATCTTAGTGCTGTTATGGGGCAGGATCTTCAGGCGTCGGTAGTCCAAATTGGAAAGGCACTGAACGATCCGATCAAGGGCGTCACCGCACTGCAGCGGGTCGGCGTTTCGTTTTCATCGGAGCAGAAAAAGCAGATTGAAGGGCTGCAAAAGTCTGGCGATCTTGTCGGTGCCCAGGCCGTCATTATGGCCGAATTGCAGAAGGAATTCGGCGGCGCGGCCCAGGCTACTGCCGATCCGTTTGTCATCGCCTACAACATGCTGGGCCGTGTCGGAGACCTGATTGCCTCGGTGATTCTGCCGTCGCTGAACGAGATGGCCAACGAGATCGGGTATTATGTCATCCCGCTTGTTCGCGCGCTCGAGCCGCCTTTTAAGGTGGCAGCGGACACGTTGCTGTGGCTGACCAAGAGTGTGCTCAAGGGGCTGCGATTTGGAGTGCAGTCGACCATATTTGCATTTACCAATGCGGGCCGCGCATTCCAGCTTCTGGTCTACGAGACTGAGCTGGGATTCCGCCAAATTGTTGGCGGCATCGAGCACACGTTTGGCACTGTTTTTCCAGCGTATTTCGAGTGGGTGCGAGCCAATTGGTACTTCCTGTTGCGCGACATGGTCGCGGCGTTCGAGCGATTTTCCGTCAACCTCACGACTAATGCCGGAGTGGCATTTGGTGAAGTGTTTGATTACATTGCGACCGGCGGCTTCAACAAGATCAACTTTGTGTTTGCACCCTTGCTTGACGGATTCAAAGCAGCAGCGGACGAGTTGCCGAAGATTGCCGAGCGCGTCCCGACAAAAATGGAAAAGGGGCTGCAGAAAGGCATCGAACGGTTGCGCAAGGAGATCGGTGATTCGGCCCGCGAAATCTTCGCGGAGGTTCCCGAAAAGCTGGACCTGGGCCCGAAGAAAATCGGCGTCGGCGTGCAGCCCGTGATTGATGGCGTCAGCCCTGCAGTAGACGCCAGGGCCGCAGTCTCGTCCGGAGGATTTTCGGCCGCGGAACGTGGGTCGACTGAGGCTGCCAGGATCATTCTTCAGGCCCAGCGAGCCAACAGCGGAGACAGCAAGAAAATGTTGGATGTGATGCGCGAGCAAGCTAGAATTCAAGAGGAAATTCTGCAGGCCGGACAAGAACTCAACAACCTGTTGCAGGTGGTGGAGATCTAATGGCAGTCGTCAGCATTAAGCAGATCGCAGGCGCGTCGCTGGACATGGCTGGCGTGCGCTCAAGTCGCGCCACAATCGAGTGGGTGGGTGTCACCAGCAGCAACGCTGACAGTGTGTCGACCGTCTACCAATACGGCATCTCCAACAGCATTCTGCCGCTGCCGTATATTTCGTACCACCCATTGCTCACCGGATACCTATGCAGGTCGCTCAAGATCAAGCAAGCCGAAGGCGAACCGCGGCACTGGGATATCTCCGCGGAATACTCAACCGAGCCGCTGGACGAAAAGGAAATCGAGGTCGAGACTCAGCCCAGCCCGCTCACTCCGCCAGAAATTTCCTGGTCGAGCCAGGGGTACAAGCAAGCCCTGCTGAGGGACATCAACGGCAAGCCGATCCTGAATTCCGCCGGGGATACGCCTACGCAACCGCTGGAGGTCGAGCGATCGAGGTGGCACATCCGAATCAAGGTCAACGTGACTGCCGTCCCTGCAGTGATCACGGACTACGCGGACGCAATCAACAATGGGGCCGTTCGGATTGACGGAATCACGTTCCCAAAGTACTCGTTGCGGATCGCAAACTTGTCAATCGGACCATTCAAGACGCAGTCACTGATCACATACCGCGAGTTCGAGCTGGAGTTGGAGCACAGGCGAGATTTGTGGGAGCCAATCTACCTGCTGAACGAGGGCGTGCGGGAGTTGGTGTCCGGAGAGCTGAGGCACATCATGGACGGCGGCACTCCTCCGCGGCCAGTGTCGACACCCGTGTTGCTCAACCTAGAGGGGCAAAAAATCAGCAATCCAAGCCCCAACAACGCGACGTACAGCCAGTTCAGCGTGTACTATCCCAAATCGTTTTCCATCTTCCCCGGAATCCTCTAAGAAGGACACCCATGGCCAGATTCACCGGAACGCTGCAGGTCGACGCGGGAGCGATCGGCAACCAAGAAATCTCGAGCTCCGCAGCGATTGACACCAGCAAGATGCAGCACTTGTACCGCCGCGCGACCGGCTTTGGCCTGGCGATCGGTGCGACTCCAACGACTCGCGAGGAAGTCGTTTTCGTGGCGGAGACTGCTGGTTCGGTGCAGCAGTTCGCTGCGATGTGCAACGATTCTGGGACCAGCGCCAGCGTGACGTTCGACCTGAAGAAAAACGGAGTGTCGATCTTGTCGAGCGTGGTCACAATCACGCACTCAACCGGCGACCGGGTCGTTGTGGATGGCACTCTTGCGTCGACCGCATTGGCCGCTGGGGACGTGCTGTCGATCGCGTTGACGGTGAGCAGTTCGACCGGAATGCAAGGCCCGTTTGCTTGGGTCACCGTCAAGGAAACGGCTGGTGTCTGATGCCAATCCCGAGCCGAAAAGCATGGGAGGTCGTTCGGCAGGTCGTCGCCTGGTGGCGCAATGACCCGATCCCGGCGGCCGCGGGCACACGCACACAGCAAGTGTTCGCAGGCTTCGACTACGCGCTCATCGGCAAGACCAATTCGGCCCACAACAAGGGGGCGAACGGGACGATCTCAGTGTACTCCGGATCGACCGCAGCAACGCTTTCGGACACTGGGCAGGACGTGACGGCCTACAACCGATTTGGAAACATCGGAGCAAACAAGTGGGTGAGGGTTTGGACCTACCCCTGGGGCTTTGAGGTGGAGGCTGCGGAATGCTGACAGTGCGCAATCCGATCGAGAAATCAGGCCTTCCGTGGCCGCCCCAATTCTACACGGGGCAGGCTGGTTGCTTCTGCTGCGCTGCGCCTCCACCGCAGAGTGTCTACTACGGCAGCTACTACCGCCGAACAATCACATCTGAAACGTGCTCATACTGCACAGGCACAGGCGGCCAGCTTGCGCAGAGGTGGATGCTGGAGGTTTCCGGGATCGTCGACAAGACGGCCAATCCGGCGCCTTGCGCGAGCTCTCCCATTGAGCCAGGATGCGGCCGCAACAACGGGACGTTCATCTTGTCGCCAGAGTTTTTTACGGCGACATGCTGCGCGCGCGCATCTCCGGCATTCACGACGACCATGCAATTCAATTTTGGCGCGTGCGGGTTGTGCGCGACTGTGACTACAGCCAAGTGGCACTTGCGGTTTTGCTCGACTGGCGTTGCCCGCGTGGTACTGGCGTGCTGCCCAAGCGGAGGGTCAGTGTTCACCGAATTCGGTGCAATCTACGATTTGGACAGGACACTATTTGACTGCATGGGGCCGAACACGTTCACAAAAAATGGAACGGATTTCTTTAACGCGGGCTCAGGCGGAATCCAAATCTGCTGCGAGGGAGCCCCGGCAACAATCACGGTGACACCGATTTGACATGAACTGCATCTTCCACGACAACTCTCCGCGGACGCTGGAATCGCCGATCGAAGTGCGCTGCCTGGTGTGCAACCTGGCCGTGTCCGCTCGAGTATTCCCGATTCACGCGACCTGCACTGGTTCCGATTTCGAGGACTTCGTGCAGCACGTGCAGAGCGAGAAGCGAACGAAAATCGTTGGGCTGGGCGACGTGGTCGCGAGTGCGATCAATGCCCTGACATTTGGACTGGCCAAAAAAAATGCGGGCTGCGGCTGCGACAAGCGGCAGCAGTGGCTCAATTCGCTGCTGTCGTGGCGGGTGACTACAGACGATGCAACGTAACTTGATGATGGTGGTCTACCCCCGGAAGGGCGGTGCATGGCGCAGGGGCGTGGAGCACATTGTCGCGAGGGCCAGCCTGTTCAACGGCCGGAAGTCGGTCGCGATTGGGATTGACGACTCGTGCGACGATCCGGATGAGGTCGCAGAGGCTTTTGGTTCGCTGCGGCCCGAGATTTCGATCGCTCAAAACACGGAGCTGCAGGAGGTCCAACAATTCCTGTGGCTTTTGGAATCGACGATCCACGAGCCGGGAATCACGCTGTACTGCCACGCCAAGGGGGCCACCCATGCACCTGGGTCGGCGTCACATCTGTGGTGCGACGCGATGGCTGAGGCGTGTCTGGACTACCCTCGATTCGTTCAATGGTCGCTCGGGCGGAAGCCGACCTGCGGGGCATTTCGATCGACACAAGCGATCGGCTGGAGTGCCAGTCCGTGGCACTTCGCCGGCACGTGGTGGTGGGTGCGGAACGATGCAATCCAATCAAGGAATTGGGGCGATTTCGAACAACAACTGTGGGGCACCGAGAGCTACCCCGGCCGGCATTTTGGGCTGCACGAATCGACCTGCTTGCTGTACGATCAGGCCCAGACGGCCCACCTGTATGACGGCGATTATTGGCGTCGGTACATCGGCCCGTCGATTGGGTCGTGGCGCTCGAGGCTGCGGGCTTGCGGGCTGCAGCCGCTGTGTGAGGATCCGCCGACACTGGCGGAATACCGCAGGATCACTGCCTGGCCCGGTGTACCTCCAGCACCGCCTCCAGATGCCGCTGCGACGCCTTCCCAAACGCATTGATGGATTCCGTCAAGCACCAGCGCTCGAGCGATTCAGGGGCCGCT
>Ga0214923_10004990_pt1 | contig 15650 bp, 16 predicted proteins | sample LL1510_MetaG_FD_177993 | JGI IMG/M metagenome (GOLD analysis project Ga0214923, IMG submission 177993) | Freshwater microbial communities from Lake Lanier, Atlanta, Georgia, United States - LL-1510 | ecosystem: Environmental > Aquatic > Freshwater > Lake | place: USA: Georgia | collected...
GAAGCACAGCAGACACGCCCAGCCGTGCAAACTGATCGACAAAGTTCGCATCAATCGCCACGCCATCAACCAGCACAATCACGTCACCGACACAAAGGCCGTCCACCTGCGCCCCTAGTCTGAAACCAGTCACAATAGCCGCGGGGACGCCTGACGGAGTCGCAATGCGAATGCCAAACACGCCATTCGTCCTATGTATCACTACGCGCCGGAGCTGCTTGTTGATGATGTCAGCGGGCGGCGATTCGGCGGTGCACGCCAGCTCGCCGACCACTGCCAACAGGCTGACCGCTGCCAACTGGCTGACCGCTGCCAACTGGCTGACCGCTGGCTCGCTGACCGCTGGTGTGGTGGGCACTAGTGTGGTGGACACTGGTGTGGTGGCCGCTGGTGTAGTGACCGCTGGCTCAGCAGCCACTATCGCCTGTGTCTGCACATGTGACGCAGGAATCACCCACGTCGTCGGCGCGTTGCCAGCGGCTGCTACTAGCTCAGCTGACGACTCAGCGGCCGCTTCCATGTTTTTTGCGTCCGTCGCGCTCGTCGCGCCCGCCGCGCCCATCGACGCCAACGTGGCAGCAGCTTCAAACGCGCCAGCAGGAAGCGAGATTGTGATGGACGAGCCGGCCGGCAGCACCAGCGTCACACGGGCCGTCACCCAATGCGTGACTCCAGCAGGCTGCTTATTAACAGTTTCCACAGTCAATGGCTCCGCTGCATTTTGCGGCGCAGAACGCCAGCGTCGTCGCGCGGAACGCACCGCGGCGGTGATGGCCTTTCGGATGCTGTGAGCGAATCGCCGCATCGCACTGTCGAGGAAGGCTGGAAATGACGCCTCCTTATATTTGGTAGGATTCCGGACAGTCATGGAAAAAATATTTTTTTTGCCGACCTAACTGGACACTTTTTTTTGGCCAACCGGCTTCTTCCACCGTCGCCGCAACTTTCCGTCAACAATTTTTTCGTCAATAATTTTTCGCCTCGTCCTTTTCCATCTTTCGGCTTGTTGGGTTCGTTTCGCCATGCTTCACACTTGGCCCGTTGGTCTGAAAAAGTGTTACACCTATGCATAGAAATGTGCTTCAGCAAGCGGGAGTCGCTTCTTGCGCTTATTCTCGGCACGGTTATCAACATTGCCGTTGCCTGCCTGCTCGCGACGCACCCGCGCTACCGGACGACCCGGAGAACTCGGCTCGCGGTTGTTGCAGCCTGGCAGTTTGCGCTGCTTATGCAAATCCCCGAGGCCGTGCAGTGGCATTACATGGACCGCTCGCAGGCCGTGCCCAGCTACGTGAACCCGCTGGCGTACTGGCTCAACAATCTTCAGCCTATCGTGATGTACCTCGCGGTGGCAGCAGCATCTGTGGGGCACGTTTCGTCCGTGCTGCTTATGCTTGGAAGCGCGTGCGCCGTGGCGTTTACGGCGGCGGCGGCAGTGCATTTTCGCGCTGCCATGGCGGACCAACGTGACCTGCAGCCGGCGGCAGATTGTCGCCATCTAAACCTGCACTGGTGGCAGCACCGACTGCGTCCGTATCTTGGGTTTTACATGCTGGGCGTCATTGCTGCTCTCGCGCTCGTGCCCGACCACCAACGCTGGGTGCAGCTTGCCGTGTTTATCGGATCGTTTATACTGGCAGCGAATGTATACCACTGTGGCGGCGGTAGTGTGTGGTGTTGGTCCATCGCACCAGCGTCCCTCACCCTTCTCATTTAAATCCCTGATGCCTTTGGTACTAGGCCGTCATGTCCGTCGCGTTGTTAGCGCGCCGCCAGCATGAGGTTGCGCCGCCAGCATGAGGTCGCGTCGTTAGCGCGCCGCCAGCATGAGGTCGCGTCGTTAGCGCGCTGCCAGCATGAGGTTGCGTCGTTAGCGCGCTGCCAGCACGAGGTTGCGTCGTTAGCGCGCTGCCAGCATGAGGTTGTAAAGCAGCAGGGTAGCCCGGTGGTCCGCGTCTAGTCCTGAATGGTGACGTGGCGCCCGTCGGGGGTCACGATGACCCTGTCGGTTGGCGCGGGCGGCAGCGCGGGTGGCGGGGCGGCCGAGCTTGGCATCATGGGTGCCGGGGCGGTAGAGTCTGCGATCATCGCTGCGCTGGAGACGGGCGGCCCTCCTGGCACACTGCCCGTTGACGTTCGCGCCAGCAGCAGCTCGCGAATCATGGTTGCCACAGCGGGGCGCTGCGCAATCTGCAAGAGATACTGCCATTCGCGCATGTCGGCCTGCTCCTCTGGGTTGCGAAGCTGGTCGATGTTTGACGCAAAGGGACCGTTGACGCGCTTGGCCTTGTCACGCGCGGTCCACACCATGTACGCGACGGCGCCGAGCGCAATCAGGCCGACCACCACAGTGAGAATCATGCCGTACCGCTGCAGGAAGGTCGGCGCCGGCTGCGGCATTTCGATGCCTGCCGACGGCGACCAGCTTGGCTGGAACTGCGGAAGCTGCTGAAGCCCACTGTACGACATCTTTTCACATCACAAAGTGTTAATTTTTATTCATGCCGAAATACACCACCCCAGCTCCGTACAACACACATGGAAGCGCCCCTCCAGCCACACAAGCGGAACCATCAGTGCGGTGCCGTACACAGGCCGACCTGCCATGCAGCTCGCGTGCCAGTTGTACCCTGCGCGCGCTGCCTCGACGTCGGCGCCAGCGCCCGCGACGGGCGCACGTTCTGCCTGTGTTAGCTGCGCGTGGCCAGACGACGCGGCATGCGTCTGGTCGAGCGAGCCAACGGAACTGGCACATGGCTCGTCCAGACGCGTGGGACGCGTGGAACGCGTGGAACGCGTGGATCGTCCGCCGCCAACTGCTGCGCCGGCTGCCGCGTCGGGCGCGACGGGCGCCCACGCGATGGCCCACGAGACATCGTGCGCAAGCCGAACAACAGTCATGTGCACGGTGTGTGACTTTGGCGCAAGCAGCTGCGCAAAAAGCTGCAGCCACGCAGGCGTGCCCCACACCGGCGGATCCGATAAAGTGAGATGTCCGTACATTGCCTGCACCTGCGATGTGACAACAGTCACGGTAGCATGCCCACGCCGTATGGTAATGTGTGCCCGCTCCATGACGCTGGCAGTCTCCGGTGGAATCGGCGGCATGCCATCCCCGCACGGGCTGTCGACTATGGGGCAGGGCGTATGACCTGCAGTGCCGTCGGCCTCTCCTGCTGTGTCATCCGCCTTGCGGGGCGTATGGCCTGCAATGGCAGCCGCATCGTCCACCTCGCCCGCCTCGTCCGCCTCGCTCGTGTAGGCAGAGCTGTGCGCGTCAAAGTCGTGCAGGTCAAAGTTGCGCGCGTCACAGGATGCAGATGCGACCGTACCAGCCGCTGCAGCTCCGTCGTCTGCAACTGGCTGGCGGACCGTCCGCACTGGAGTGCTGTATGGTCCTTTGCGTCTGTGCGTGCCCCGAGCAGTCGGAGCGCGACGCCGCGTGTCCCCCGGCGGGGCGCGACGCCGCGTGTCCTGCGGCGGGGCTGGTGCGCAGCCCATACTGGCAAGTATTTGTATGGCTTCGGCCGTGGCGGTCTGCAGGTCATCCAAGTGCTGGGCAGCAGATCCACGCTCATCCACCCACAGTGTCAGCGGCGGACGGCTGCGCCACGGGTCCTGCATATCGTTCAGAGTGACGCAGACGGCGGGCAAAAAAGTGACGTAGGGAAGAACTAGTGAAATGACGTCATATTGGGTTTAAAGAAATTTTTTTCTGCGTTGCTGTTGTGTCCTGCCCTATGGTGTAGATCAGCGTGTAGCTCTGTGACTGGATCCGCCACCATGTGTATTGGTCTAAATTGGCCCGAGTCGTGTCCGTATTTCGCGTCCAGTCCGGACCTAGCGCGGACCGAATGCGTGGGTATTTAACCTAAATCGGATTACTATATTCAAGGCCTCGTAGTTTAATGGTAGAGCACACGACTTTTAATCGTGGAGTTACGGGTTCGAGTCCCGTCGGGGTCGCGGATATTTTTTTTGCCCGCGCAGCCCGTGGCGCTAGTTCGCCTTGTGCGCTTGGCACCGTTGTTACCCGCGTGGCCGTATTCAACGTAGTACAACTAGATCAGTCGTTGGCGCTTTGCGTTGTTCTCGCGGCTGGCAAGCTCCAATTCAATGTAGATACGGTCACGCATGAGAAGGAGTTGTTCGTCGGTAAGCCCGTCCAGGTCAGCCTCTAACGCGCTGCGCTTTGTACCGCGCGCAACTGGTGGTGGTGCAGCTGGCGGCGCTACTGGTGCCCGCGACTTCGTGAGCTCCAGTTTAAGTTTGAGCAGCTCGCGTTTGAGCCAAAGCTCCTTGTCGGACAGGTTGGCCAGATCGTCGTCGATGTCGGCTTCTGACGCGTTGCGCTTCGTACCGTGCGCAGCTGGCGGCGCAGCTGGCGGCGCAGCTGGCGGCGCAGCTGGCGGCGCAGCTGGCGGCGCAGCTGGCGGCGCAGCTGGCGGCGCAGCTGGCGGCGCAGCTGGCGGCGCAGCTGGTGCCCGCGGCTCTAGTACAGGAGCCGGCTGCAACAGCGTAAGAACATTTCTTGACAATGGGCGAATGGCTGTAGAGTAGTTGGCTGTTGCAAAGTCTAGCATTGTGCCGGTCCACCGCAGCAACGCCATCATGTGTTTCAGGTACGGAATGATCTGGGGACGCAGTTCGTCCATCGACGCCATGACGTTCAGAGCGTTCTTTGTGCGGTGTAGCACGTTGCATTCGGTACATGCAATCATGAGATTTGCCAGGGTTTGTTCGCCGCCGGCAGCGCGTGCTATAACATGACACCGCTGCCATCCCGGGTGGCTTATAACACGACACCGCAGCCATCCCGGGTGGCTCGTGCGGAAATCGCCCGTGCGTACCAGCTTCGATGATGCACAACACTGGCATAGGGCAGACTCCACTCCCGGTCCAAACATCGTGTCCCAGGCGACCAGCGAATTATACCACACTCGATGGCAGGCGCCGCGCTGATACACTGGGAACACGAACGCCATCACGCCAACGCGGAAAATGAGATAGATGGTTTTATGAAAATGGATGCACGTAAAACTAGCCTGCTACCACGTTCGTCGGATCGTCCGTCAGATCGTCCGTCGGATCCAGCGCGGCACGCCACGCCCGCAGCACGCGCCCGGGCTCAAACAGCAGACGGAACGACTCGGCAGCAGCCTGCTGCTTGCGTGCTACGGACGGCCAGTCACTGACTATCTCGCGAAAAAGGCGCGCGAGCTCCGGGACGCGCAAGGTGCAGGTCCGCACGACAGCGTCCGTGTTGCCCAGCAGCTTGGCCCCGACCGTCACGGCCTCGTCGTGCGCCGGCAGCAGCCAGCCGTTGATGGCCGGATTGACCAGCTCCTTGTACATGGTGTGATCAAAGGTGACGATGGCGCAGCCGGCGCGCAGCGCCTCGTGCGTGCCGATGCCGATGCCCTCGGCGCGGCCAAGCATCAGGACGACGTGGTGCCGGCCGTACTCTGCCAGAATGCCCTGGTACGTCTGGTGCTGCTCCACGATGCGTACCGAGTGGGCCGTGCGGGCGGCCGCAGCAAGTTGCGGCTCGGACTGCTGCGACAGCACAGTGAGCGTGGCCGACTCGGCGCCGCGAAACGCGCTGGCAAACGCCTGCACCACCTGAACGGCGTGTTTGCGCCGAACAGCGTTGAGCCCGCCAACCAGCAGGAAGCGGATCGGACCGTATCCGTCGTATGGCGCCGCGCGGTGCACCACGACGCCGTTTGGCTCGTTGGTCGGCAGCGCAAACGGCAGAAGCCGCGGCTCGAGGCTCGGGCGCAGATACCGCAACACGCTGATGCTGTACGCGTTGTGGCACAGCACGCCGGTGAAGCTGTGGTACAGCGGCAGCTCGGTGCGCCGCACCATCTCGATATTTGGCACGGCCCAGACCCGGACGGCGTTGCGCATCAGCGCGCCCGACAGTCGGTAGATGTTTGCGTGTGCCGTCTCGAGCATCAGTGCATCCGTTGCACCGCAGCTACGAGCAAAGGCAATAACGGGCTCGGCAGGCTGTACCTCGCGGTTGTACGCCGAGTACTGCACCACGCAGCCTGCCGGCGGGGCCCACTCTGCCGCGCTTGCCTGCATCCGGTCCGCGTCGTGTGTTGCCAGTGTCGCATCCGCCATCGCCTGGCTGGCGGGCACTGCCGGCTGAGTGCGTTGACGCATTCCACGAGCGGCTGCTGCCGGTGTTGTCCGTGTTGACCGTGTTGACCGTGTTGTCTGTGCCTGGCTCGCTGGACGCTTGCTCGACACGCATGAAAACACGCACACACCACACCCCAGGCGATGCAGCCAGTGAATGTAGGCGCGCGCGTGGATACCCAGGCCCTGGTCGCAGAACGGCGCGAATATCATCACCGTGCGACGTAGAAACGTCGGTGGCGTCCGCATCAACTGCACCGGGCGTGCTGCATCAACGGTGATTGGCACGACGGGGCGCGGCGCCAAAAGCGCAGACACTGGCGGAGCGTGTTTTACGCTACCTCGTCCAGGCGACGGCTCGCACGATACAGCTTCGCACATCTTGGCTGAGTGCTTGAACGCGCTCAATTTTTAAAATACATATAACACAGGTCACGCAGCTACAGCGCGATGCTGCGAAGCTGCGTGGTCATCCGCAGCACGCCCTCGACCGTAATGGCACCGCGCGATGCCTGCTGCTCAAGCGCTTTGGTAATGCGATAGTACATGCGCGTGCGCGCGCGGACAACCATGTCGCGCTCGTAGATGCGGCAGAGCTCGCGCGCAAGCGCGGGGTCAAACTCCTGGGTCGGCGGGTGTCTGGCAAGGAGGGCTTGCACAGCGCCGTCGCGGTTGTAGGCAGGCGGCTCCAGCGCCTCCAGGTCAATGAGAGCTGCGCGAGTGGGTGCGTCCGTCAGTGCCGTGGTTAGCCCGTCGCTGAGCTTGATTGCGGTTCGCACGCGCACCATGGTCGAGTGGCCGCCGCCGTGTGACGGCCGGCCCGTGCTGTACGAAAACTTGGTGCCGCAGCTCGCGCACGTCATGTTGTCGCACCCTCTGCTGCGCTCGACGCGCAGGTGGCAGGACGGGCATTGCTGCATTCCGCGGATGGCTGTGATTGATGCAATGTCTTCGGGTCGGCACCGGTGGTCCGGCGCCTTGGGCGTCTCGCAGTCGGCGCAAAACACGGTCGTGCACGTCGTGCACTGCAAACCATCGTCCAGAAATCCGGGGCATGTGAGCGTCATGCAGCGGCGGCGCGACTCTACCTCTGCCTTGGTCTTGCGCATGTTGACGCGGTTGAGACGCGCGGGAAACACAAGTCTCGCACACTGCAGCACGCCCGGCGGAAAGCCGCGCTGGAGAAACTCCTGGCGGGCGTCGCGAATATGCGAGATGATCTGCTTTACCTCACGCTGGCGCTCGCGCTCAGCCGTCGCACCAGGCATGAGGAGCGCGAATATGGCCGCCTCGTACTGTGCCTGGGCGTGCCCGTCTAGCGTTTGGCGTGTAGACGAGTATCGATACATACCCGGGCACTTGTCGACACAGCAGTGCGGCTCGCCGCGCGACTCGCGCACGGCATCGAGGTACGTGTTCAGGCACGTGTAGCACAGCACACCGGTACAGAAGACGTCTGTGCATTTGATGTAGTCCGCCGTGTCGGTCCAGCACACCGAGCACTCGCGCATCTCTTTCTTGGCTCGTGTCTCGGGATTGCCCGATGCGGCGTCGCCGGGCGTGTCGGTTGCAGCGTCGCCGGGCGCGTCGGGCGCGTCTGTCACATCATCATCATCCGCCGCATCATCCACCGCAGGATCCACCGCGTCTTCGCCCGCAAGTCCAATGTCGTCAGTTCCGTCGTCCATGCCGGCGGCAAAGGTGTGAAAAAAACCCTGTCAGCTCACACTTCCTGCAAGATGTTTGCTGCGCGCGTCCCGCCCGCAGCCGGCCCGGCCCCTGTGCTACCAATGGCCGACGCATGCGCCGACTTTTTACAGTATGATCTGACGCAATGGCCGTTGGTGGTCGCCACAAGCAAGGCTGAAGGAAGCCTGTCCGGCGACATTAGCGCCAAGTTTGACGCGCACCTTCACTGCTTCCTGACGCTGCTGAACCACAACGTACCGTTTTCCATCATCTTTGACGTGCGCATTGCCAACGGGTTCGGCATGACGTATCTGCGGCCGACGGCCGAGTTCCTGAACGTCATGAAGCCAAAGTTGGAGGAGAATCTTTGCTGCAGCTGCATCATCACCGACAGCATGCTTGTGCGCGGCCTCCTAAACGCTCTTTTTCTGGTTCACCGTCCAGTGAAGCCCTGCCTCGTGGCCGGGAATCCGGCCGAAGCAACTGCGTTTGTTGAAGGCCGGATGAATAGCGCGCCCGACACGCCAACCGACAACTATGTTTCGTTCAGCGGCGACCTGACGCCCGCGGACACTGATCAACTGGCGGAAGGGGCGAAAATGGCCCGTGGAGTCGGTCTGTAGTTTCTGTATTCAAATAAAAAAGCGCCCGCTCTCGTGAGAGAGTGGGCGCGCTAAGCAATTCCGCTTGTCGGGTTCGAACCGACGTCCGAGGGAACTTTGAGTCCCACGCTCTACCGAGCTGAGCTAAAGCGGGTGATGATCAGGCGGTGGCTGTGTGTGATTGTGTGTAGTGATTGTGTGGGGATGGGTCTGGCTGGAATCGAACCAGCATGGCAAATGCCGCGCCGTAGTACAGCTGGGCGCTCTCCGACCATTTAGAGAAATCAGACCCGATACATGACCCTGCCCGGACTCGAACCGGGGACCTGGATAATAGAGTAATCCCGCGCTTGTCCACTGCGCCACAAGGCCATAATGAAAGAGGTGGTTGAAAAGAGGGAGAGAAGCCGCTTGCCGGAATCGAACCGACGACCCCGGGATTAAGAGTCCCGTGCTCTGCCGTGCTGAGCTAAAGCGGCGACTGTGCAGACCGTGGCGCGCTGGCGCCGCGGAACGCAATGATGAGATGTGAAAGAAGAAGCCGCTTGCCGGAATCGAACCGACGACCCCGGGATTAAGAGTCCCGTGCTCTGCCGTGCTGAGCTAAAGCGGCCTGGGAGAAGAGGGAGAAGCCCAGTGCGCTGGCGCTTGGGTGAAGAATGGGGCCGGCTGGAATCGAACCAACGAGGCATGAGCCGCGCACCCAGATTGTGCGCCCCCCTGCCAGCCGGGGGCATCGGCCCCAAAAGTAGCCCTGCCCGGGATCGAACCGGGGTCCTAAGCATTAGGAGTGCTTCGCGCTATCCACTGCGCCACAGGGCCAAATGCCGGATTTCACTTGACGCAGAAATCACGGAAACGGGCGACAGCCAGATAAACCACGAGGCTGGTGCAGGGTTTCGAATGATGCCCCGCGGAAACCACAGAAACGAGCGGACGTGCCATGCAAGGTCGCGACCAGGGCGCGCGGAAAGCGCACCGGTCTCCCGTTGAAGCCGGTGCACCGGACGCGCGCAGCGGTGCAATATACAGCGGCGCCAGGATGAGAGGGCGCAAGGAACAGAGGCGCGATGGTACCTGGAAAGAAAGGGAAAAGGGTGCGTCAGTGGATGATCTTTTGCAAGCGCAACGTACCTGAGTTTGTGCAATCTCGCACAGGCGCACGGGACAACTTGGCGAGCAAGGCATTTGTGAGCCTGCCGCTTGGTGAACTGTCAGTCAACCAGTCAATGGTATCAGTCGATGAGCCAGGCAATCAGTCAGTCAATCAGTCAGGCAATCAGTCAGGCAATCAGTCGGGCAATCGGTCAAGCAATCAGTCGGGCAATCGGTCAAGCAGTCAGTCAGGCAATCAGTCAGACAGTCAGTCAGGCAGTTGGGCAATCAGTCAGTCAGGCAATCAGAAGGGCAGTCGGTTAAGCAGTCAGTTGAGCAGCAAACAGGTGCGGACGAGCAAACGAGCGGACGGGCGGACGGGCGGACGGGCGGACGGGCGGACGAGCGGACGAGCGGACGGGCGGACGAGCGGACGAGCGGACGAGCGGACGAGCGAGCGGGCTAGCGGGCTAGCGGGCAAGCGAGCGGACAGGTGAGCGGACAGGTGAGCGGACAGGTGAGCGGGCGGGCGGGTGAGCAGACATGCAGGCAGAGAATTCCATCAAATGTTTGCGTTGAGTGAGTGATGCGGTCCGGTTGTCAAACGGAGCGTCTTTGTTGTGGTGTCGTCAGTGCATGTGCACAATATAGTTGCGCCAAGTCTGGTCGTGCTCGGTGCTGTGCGCCACGCAAAGACCTGCAGCGGGCGTCGCCGGCAGAACAGTTGCCAGCGAGGCCAGGTGCCAGGATGACAGGGGGGGCCGCATGGTGTGACAAGTACCATGCGCGACCAGATGCCCCCCTCTCACATTCACCACGAACGACAAATAAATATTTTATCCATGTTTGGCGAGCCGGCCGACCGGCCGACCGGCCGACCGGCCGACCAGCCGACCGGACACGTTGGACAAGCTGGACAAGCCGGTCAAGCCGGACGAGTCGGACAAGCCGGACGAGTCGGACAAGCTTGTCAAGCGGAGCGGGCGGACACATCAGGCAGAGCTACAAACGACCTAAATACAGGCCTGACAGCTGTATCAAAACGTCACCTATGTAATCTTCCTACAGTTCGGTCACGATATCAGGCACGTGCGCCGCGCTGTCTGCAGGAATAACCGGCCGATCGCGGGTTTGAAACGTGAATATGTCCAGTGATTGCAGCTCGCGGTACGCGGTGTATGTACGACCCAGACGACCGGCGGCAGCCTCGTCCGACACCGTGTCGTAGTATTGTTTAAGAGTCATACACCCGCGAGGCACCTCCATGCGAGCAAGCGGGTCGCTAAGCAGCATCTGGTGCTGCTCGAACGTGACGCGCTGCGCAAACGGAACACTCAGAATTTCGCGTTCCCGGTAGGCGGCGGTGATTGCCTGGCACATTGCGTTGGCACATAGCGCGTCATCACTGCCCATCGGAAACACCCACAGATGTGAGATGCGGGGCGGGCCATCCGGTACACAAGCCATGTTCCACATCAGCGCACTGATTATCGCAGCGGTGGTTGCGCTGTACACAACTGATACCAGAGTACCAGGCATGCCAGCGACGCCGCCTGGATCACTAGGACACGCAAGAAGCGGCGTGCCCTGGCTGAGAATCTGGCACGAGCCAACAGGAAGATGACCCTGTCCGCCACAAGGTCGACCGCGATAATAAAAGGGCAGAGACGCGATCCGAGTCCGAAGGCGCTCTTGTGCGTCGGGATACACGGAACGGATCCATGGACTCCAGATCAGACCATCAGGGGTGCATGGAACAGCTATCGCGTGTCCCACCGCGGACGAGTCGGTAAACGGCGCAGTGCCACCGTCGGCGCATACAATCTCCGGCGGCACGTGACGAAGCTCGCGGCGTAGAGCCTTTGCAAACGCTGGCGACAGTCCGTTGTGGCAAATGATCACGCGTGGCCACATGGCGCGGGGTGGATGTAATCACGGTAATGGGTGTTTTTTATGTAATGATGAAGATGCACGGTCACCCGCGCAGACGAAGCACCAGGTGAAGAGTGGACTCTTTCTGAATGCTGTAGTCGCTCAGCGTGCGATCGTCCTCCAGCTGCTTGCCGGCAAAGATGAGGCGCTGCTGGTCGGGCGGGATGCCCTCCTTGTCCTGAATCTTGGCCTTGACGTTCTGCACCGTGTCGCTCGGCTCGACCTCCAGCGTGATGGTCTTGCCGGTGAGCGTCTTGACAAAGATCTGCATTTCACGAGACGGGGGAAGCAGAAACTTTTGCATCCATGTGGCGGCGCTACACAACGGTCGCGGCGGTCGTCAAAACAACCAGCAAGGCCACCAGCACGACAATGACGGCAAGAGTGCGACCGGCGGGTGCCACGCTCTCAAACACCGCAGCCGACCGTACCAGTGCACCATAGTCGCGTGCCACCACATGCGGCGCGCACACGTCGCTCTCAATGGCACTGGCATTGACCCCGCGCCGGATCTTGAAAAAGCCGGAATTGTACGTGTTGCCCGGGCGGCCCCAGGAGTTGCGGCAGATCCAGAACCGGACAACTGCGCCGTCGACCACCTGCTCGCCATAGCCCACTATGCTGACTGCGTGCGCGGTGACAAACGCGATCCCGCCTGGCCCTGTGCGCGCCGTCCAGTCCGTGCTGCCCACGGGATTAAGCGCTGCCCGGTGCGCAGCCGGCAGTTGCCATCCAACCTCGTACACCATGTCGGCGCTGCGCGGATGGGCCCAGAATGTCTGGAAATCGCTGAACATGTTGAAGCACGCAGACACTGGGCCGTGCAGGGTGATCTCGCGCGCAATGTTCGCTGCGTTTCGCTGCAGATTTTGCGGCGACAGCCGAACATGGCCCGACCGTGCGTTGGCAATGCCAAACGTGTTGTAAAGGTTCACGCGGTAGTAACCGCGGCAGCGGTACCGCTCGCCGCCCGCGGTGCACTTGCCGCGTTCCGCCACGGCGTTGCGGACTGGCGGTGCGCCAATGCGCTGCAGATAGTCGTACGCGGCTACCATGAATCCGCCCGCGCACTCGTCCGCGCACCCGCGTCGCCCTTCGTACGTGACACAGCTGCATGCACAGTCCATCACGTCCTGGAAGCTGAGAGTTGGGACGGCTGCGTGCGTCCGCGCAATACGATCCTGCAGAACCTGCGTGGCAGAGATGGCCCAGCACGCCCCGCACGTGCCCTGCCGCACGGGCGAGCACACTGACTTGGACAGGTCTAGCGCCGACTGGCCGCCGTACGGGTGAGACCGGACGGCCATGCTCTCGATCCGGACAACTGGACACTGCAGCGTTGGATCCTGCATCGGATTTACTACACACGGATGTACCACATAACTACCACCCCAGATACGACTAGCCGCTCGCAAAGCCGCCCGCTTGGCGCTCGAGCACTGCCTGCGGGGTGCAGCTGCTCGCGGTGTGTGGCCGGTGCCCCTGTGCCTCGGTACTCGGCGGTGGCTCGAGCTGCGCAAAGCGCGCGTGGTCTAGGTGACGTGGAAGGGGCTCTCCATGCATCATAATGGCGGACAATTCAGACGCAAACACACACGAGGATGGAGGAAAGTGATGGCTCAGCAGGTTGTACAGCATGACCCAGAGAGCGGTGTCACGCTCTGGCGCAGAGTACACGGCACTTAAGCCGAGCGCAAGAAACCGATCGCGTTTGTCCTTCGTGGCGCCGCCATCAGCGAGGTGCGACTCGATGCACTCGATGATCATGGCCAGCACTCCGATAAACGAGCGCGGCATTCCCAGTGGTTACATTACGTCGACGTCCCGAAAAAAACGGGAGTGTCCTTGCAATTCCAACTTACCGGCCAGCCGCAGGATGGACAATGTGCCGTCGCGGCTCGCTGGAATTGAAGCGCGGCTGGCGGGGATTGAAGCGCAGCTGTCCAACATTATCCGGCTGCTGACTGAGATCAAGGACACGGCAACTGTTTATCCAAACAAATCAGCATTGGGCGGTCCGCGTGCCGGGTCCCGTATCTCGCGCGCCCGTGAGTTTGACTCTTCGCCTACGGGAGACTGGGTTCGCGAGACTGGTGCGCTTGACCCCTGGCCAGTGGATCCAGCTGCACAGCCACGGCAACCAACTGGCCCGCTCGTGTCGTGGCGGCACGGCTAAACAGTGCTGCCCGCCATTGGCTGGGAAGGTGGATGCAAAAATACATGCCGTAGCGTAGACTGGGAAAAATGCCAAAGCGCGCTCGGCGGTTCGAGGCGGGCGAAGACATCAAGCCTCTAAGCTCAAAGACGTTCCGTGCGATCGAGGCCGAACTGAGGCCAAAGGTGCAAAAGCTCGCGCCGCTGGCGGCCGCCGGTCCAGTCGGTGTTCCGGCGGCCGTTGGCCGGGTGCGCGAACGACTGGCGCAAAAGCCTGACGATGAGAAGCTCACCGCACTGCTTGCGCGTCTGGAAGATAAGACTATCTGCAGCAAGGACAAGGCGCTGATTGTTGCACAGGTTTTTCCGGACCCCAGTGAGCTGATTGCTGCCGTGGATCAGGACAAGCTTGATGAGCTGGTGCGAGGCACCATCACATTGGACAAGACACTGACGCCACCCGCACGCCGTCTCATTGAGGAACGCCCAACTGTATTTGACATCCTATGCTCAGTCACCCGGTACGATGCAGCCATGTGTGAAAAGGTACTTTCAGTCCTCGAACGCGTCCGCAGCGGAGGCATCGGGCACGAGGCTGGGTACGACGAACTGTTCCGCCGCGTGGTGCCAAATGCACGGGAGATTACGCGCGATCTGCAGACCGAGGCGCTCGGCAAGGTGAGGGCGCGGGCGCGAGAGCCCGTCAACTTTCAGTAGCTGCTGCCTTGGACGCACGGGCCGCTTTGCGCTCCTTCGTAGCGGCCGGCTTTGTTGCTGCGGCGGCGGCCCGCACGGCCGATGCGCGAGCAATGCTAGCCGCCTGCCTGGCACGCTCTTCCTCCTGCTCCGCAACGCTGAGAGCAGCGGCGGCCGCGGCGGCCTGTCGACGCACGAGCGCTGCCTTTGAGATGGTCTTGCCACTCTCTGGCTTGCTGACGGCCGCTTGGCTGACGGCCGCTCGGCTGGGCTTTTCTGCCGCCACTGCGCTCCGTCCGCCAGCAGCGGCCGGTTCCTTGCTGCCAGACCTGCCGCCTGCGGCCGTTGCCTTGCCGCCGGACCTGCCGCCAGACATGCCGCTGCTGCCGCCTTCGACCGTTGCCCTGCCACCAGACCTGCGGCCAGACGTGCTGCCAGACCTGCGGCCAGTCCTGCCGCTGCTGCCGCCCGCGGCTGTTGCCTTGCCACCAGACTTGCCCCCAGCTGCCAAAGCACGCTCCGTGCCGCTGTTGCTCGGCTTTGCACGGCCCGTTGTTGCACTGCTTGGCTTGGCGGCCGTTGCAGTCTTGCGCGGCAGTCGAATGTCGTCGGGTTCAGACCCATCGTCCGACCCGTCCGCTCCGTCCGAGACCCACGAATCGTCCGTTGACTCTGACTCGGGCAGAGGAACGTAGTCTTCGTCGTCCGAGGACGAGTCACCCAGCGTGGCAAGCTGGTCAGCCGTGAGAGTTGCAACGCACCGACGCGACGCCATGATTGTTTGAAAAGTGGAATACACGGAATAAACAGAACGTGGGTATCTCTGTCTGTATTTTCAGGAATCGGCCACCGGCCCAAGCCGACCAAACACGGTACCATCACTCCTCACCTCCCCGATCCTCTGAAACACAGAGCGGCGCTCGCAGAAATGACCCGTGTCGGCATGCGGCGCTCCAGCTCGTGGTGACGGCAATGGCGACAGCTGGTTATCCCAGAATACCTCGTCGTAACCGTCGTGCGACGGGCTGCGGCTGCGCGACCTGCGACGTGGTGACCCGAGATGCGGTGACCTGCGGCGCAGTGGCGATCCGCGGCGCAGTGGCGATCGGCGGCGCAGTGGCGATCGGCGGCGCAGTGGCGATCGGCGGCGCAGTGGCGATCGGCGGCGCGGCGCGGGGCTTTGCGATCGGCGGCGCGGCGACAGATGGCGCGGCGGCAGCCGACGGCGTGGCGGAGAACCGCGACTCCACGACCGGCGCCGCCGTGACGGACTGCGGCTCCTCGACCGGCGCCTCTGCGGCGGACTGCGGCGCGGCGGGAGACTGCGGCGCG
>Ga0214923_10004991_pt1 | contig 15649 bp, 14 predicted proteins | sample LL1510_MetaG_FD_177993 | JGI IMG/M metagenome (GOLD analysis project Ga0214923, IMG submission 177993) | Freshwater microbial communities from Lake Lanier, Atlanta, Georgia, United States - LL-1510 | ecosystem: Environmental > Aquatic > Freshwater > Lake | place: USA: Georgia | collected...
TGAAAAGCGCTGAAGTCGTCGATATTCGTGTGGACGACACGATCCTTAAGTGTTTGAAGAAGGATCCGACCAAAGACACCGAGGGAGCTCTCAAGGAAATCTATCGGCGTTTGCGCCCTGGCGATCCACCCACTGTAACGAACGCTAAGGCTTTGCTGAAGCGGCTCTTTTTTGATCCGAAACGCTACGACATCGGTCGTGTGGGACGGCACAAATTAAATCAGAAATTAGGGCTACAGACCGACCTTTTGACACGAATTCTGACCCGTGAGGATGTGGTGGCTGCAACCAGCTATCTCATCAACCTTCGGTTGGGTGAGGGGACTACCGATGATATTGATCATTTGGGAAGTCGCCGTGTGCGAACTGTGGGCGAACTCCTGTCGAACCAGTGTCGTACAGGTTTGAGCCGAACAGAGCGTCTCGTCAAAGAGCGGATGACCCTGTTCGATGTGAACACGGAAGGCATGACGCCTCAGAAGCTGATCAATCCGAAGGCGCTGTCCGCAATGATTCGGGATTTCTTCGGTCGGAGTCAGCTGTCTCAGTTGATGGATCAGACAAATCCTTTGAGCGAAATGACGCACAAACGGCGTTTGTCCGCGCTTGGACCCGGCGGTTTGAGTCGGGAGCGTGCTGGCTTCGAAGTTCGTGACGTGCATCCGTCCCATTACGGCCGGATATGTCCGATCGAGACGCCTGAAGGTCCTAACATCGGATTGATCTCCAGTCTTTCAACCTTTGGAAAAATCAATGAGTTCGGCTTCATCGAAACTCCCTACCGCAAGGTAGAGAATGGTCGTGTGAAGGATGAGCATGATTTCCTTACAGCTGACCAAGAGGAGAATTTCATTGTGGCCCAAGCGAATTCAGCTGTGGACAGTCACGGCAAGTTCACTTCTCCACGAGTCTCCGTCCGTTATCGGGGAGAATTCTTGGAAGTAGAACCCGACAAGGTTCACTACATGGATGTTTCGCCCAAACAGTTGGTATCGGTTGCAGCGGCTTTGATTCCATTTTTGGAACATGACGATGCGAACCGGGCCTTGATGGGCTCGAACATGCAACGGCAAGGCGTTCCGCTTCTTATCTCGGAATCTCCAGTGGTCGGCACGGGAATGGAGGCGAAAGTCGCCCGTGATTCTCACGCCATGATTTTGAGTGAGGGATCGGGCAAGGTTGCCTCGGTCACAGCTCGTCAAGTCATCGTGACGGAAGATGGGGAAGCCCCTGAAAACCGTAAGCGAATGAAGACGGATCCTGAAAAAGGTATTTATGTGTATGACCTCTTGAAGTTCATGCGCTCCAACAATGGCACCTGCGTGAATCAGCGGCCTGTGGTGAAGGTGGGTCAGCGTGTTACCAAAGGAATGGTCATCGCGGACGGTCCTTGTACCGATCAGGGCGAATTAGCTCTGGGCAGGAACGTGGTTGTGGCCTTCATGCCGTGGCATGGGTACAACTTCGAAGATGCGATCTTGTTGAGCCAACGACTGGTCAAAGAGGACGTTTATACAAGTATCCACATCGAAGAGTTCGAGATTTCAGCTCGTGACACCAAGCTTGGACCTGAGGAAATTACTCGGGACATCCCGAACGTCGGAGATGAGGCTTTAAAGAACCTCGGACCTGATGGGGTTGTTCGAATCGGAGCTGAGGTGAAAGCAGGGGATATTCTCGTTGGTAAAATTACCCCGAAGAGTGAAACGGAGTTGGCGCCTGAAGAACGCCTTCTGCGCGCCATCTTCGGTGAAAAAGCAGCTGATGTGAAAGACAGTTCGCTGGTCGTATCCTCTGGTTCCGCAGGAATCGTGATGGATGTAAAGACCACGGGTGGGGCCATCAAGAAAGACGTGATCAAGTTAGCTCCCGGGGAAGCCAAACGGCATGCCAAAGGAGTTGACGACAAGTACATCAAGAAACATGCGGAGATGAAGGAGGAGTTGACCCAAGCTCTTTCTAATATTCTGTTGAATGAAAAAATTCCTTTGGATGTAGTCAATGCGGAGACGGGTGAGATCATCATTCCCGCCAACCGTAAAATCACCAAGACTCTGCTCCGAAAGATTGCCGATGTGTACAATCACATTGAAATCGACCCGAGTCCGATCCGGATCAAAATCCGTGAGATCATCTCGAGTTACGAGCAGAAGTTTAACCAACTCTCCAATGAAAAAGACATGGAGATGGAGAGGTTGGAGTCGGGTGAGGATATTGACCCTGGAATCATCAAGCAGGTGAAGGTGTATGTTGCCGCCAAACGGAAGATCTCCGTGGGTGACAAAATGGCCGGACGGCACGGAAATAAGGGTGTTGTAGCCCGTATTGTGCCGGAAGAGGACATGCCTTTCCTTCCTGATGGAACCCCTGTGGACATTATTCTTAATCCGCTGGGTGTACCTTCCCGAATGAATGTAGGACAGGTTTTGGAAACACACTTGGGAATCGCAGCGAAAGCGCTGGGATTCAATGTGGCAACCCCTGTATTTGACGGAATCAGTGAAACCAAGATCCGTGAGTTTCTAAAGAAAGCGCACTTAGATGAGGACGGTAAGTCAGTCCTGATCGACGGTCGTACGGGCGATCCTTTTGATCAGCGCGTAGTTGTGGGCTTGATCTATATGCTCAAGTTACATCACTTGGTCGCAGACAAGATTCACGCTCGAGCGGTCGGACCGTACTCTTTGGTCACCCAGCAACCCTTGGGTGGTAAAGCGCAGTATGGTGGTCAACGGTACGGAGAAATGGAAGTTTGGGCGATGGAGGCCTATGGCGCCGCCTATACCCTGCAGGAACTTCTTACCGTCAAGTCAGACGACGTGGCGGGCCGTACCCGGATTTACGAGAGTATTGTCAAAGGTGACAATTCTCTTGAAGCCGGAACGCCTGAATCCTTCAACGTGTTGATCAAAGAAATGCAGAGCTTGTGTCTGGATATCAAAGTCGGTGAGCGGAGTCGTGTTGTGGATGAAGATCTACAGAAACCCGATATCCTCGTCGCATCGGCCTAAACCCTATAACCCAGAAATAAACTATCCCATGAACCAACAGACCCAATCGGCCCGCGAAATCCTCGGAATGGAGAGAAGTGTAGGTTTTGACGAAGTCAGTATTACTGTCGCTTCGCCTGAATCGATTCTTTCCTGGAGTCGGGGAGAGACCAAAAATCCTGAAACCATCAATTATCGGACGTTTAAGCCCGAAAAAGGTGGTTTGTTTTGCGAAAGGATTTTCGGACCGACCAAGGACTACGAGTGCTCTTGCGGAAAGTACAAAAGGATCAAATTTAAGGGTGTTATTTGCGATCGTTGCGGCGTGGAAGTGACATTGGCTCGTGTTCGACGCGAGCGAATGGGGCATATCGAACTCGCTGTTCCTGTGAGTCACATCTGGTTCTACAAATGTATGCCCAGTCGACTGGGATTGATGATGGACATGACAGCGCGAGATCTTGAGCGGGTTATTTATTACGAGGATTACCTTGTGATCGATGAAGGGAAGACTCCTCTCAAGCCTAAACAGTTGCTCACGGAGACCGAATACCGCGAGGCACAAGATCAGTTTGGTGACTCCTTTGTGGCAAAAATGGGTGCGGAGGCGATCCGGGATGTTTTCAAGAAGATCGATCTGGATGAGTTGGTCACAGAGTTGGAACAGCAACTGGAGACAACCAAGAGCAAGCAGACTCGAAAGAAGGTCGCGAAGCGTCTGAAATTAGTTCAAGGATTCCTGAATGCAGGATCGCGTCCTGAGTGGATGATTTTAGAGATTCTTCCTGTGATTCCTCCGGATTTGCGTCCGTTGGTTCCGCTTGAAGGTGGGCGTTTTGCAACCTCTGATTTGAACGATCTCTATCGCCGAGTCATTAATCGGAATAATCGTTTGCGAAATCTGCTCCAGCTCAAAACTCCTGAAGTCATTATCCGGAACGAAAAGCGGATGTTGCAGGAGTCAGTCGATGCATTGATGGATAACGGTCGTCACGGTCGTGCTGTGACGGGAGCTGGAAACAGGCCTCTAAAATCTCTCTCCGATATGTTAAAGGGGAAGACTGGCCGATTCCGTATGAATCTATTGGGCAAGAGAGTCGATTACTCGGGTCGCTCCGTAATTGTGATCGGGCCTGAGCTCAAGCTTAACGAGTGTGGATTGCCGAAGAAGATGGCTCTCGTGTTGTTCGAACCATTTATCATTCGTCGTCTGAAGGAGCTCGGACAGGTTCATACAGTCCGCTCGGCCAAAAAGATGATTGAGAAAAAAGAGCCAATTGTATGGGACACGCTGGATGAAGTGACTCGCGAACATCCTGTCTTGTTAAATCGTGCGCCGACGTTGCATCGCTTGTCGGTTCAAGCCTTCGAGCCGAAATTGATCGAAGGGGACGCGATTCGGATTCATCCGCTTGTTTGCACCGCCTACAACGCGGATTTCGACGGAGATCAGATGGCCGTTCACATTCCATTGAGTGTGGAGGCGCAACTGGAGGCTCGTCTATTAATGTTGGCTCCGAATAATATTTTCGGACCGAGCAATGGCCGACCGATCACTACCCCCAGCCAAGACATTACTTTGGGCTGTTACTATATTTCACAGAATCCGTTGCGTACGGTAGAAAAGGGTGACAAAGCCAAGAAGCGTTTGACCGCGTTCTCGACTGCCGACGAGGTGGACTTTGCGATCAGCGAAAAGAGCATCAAAACCCACGACTGGATTTTGTTTAAAAATCCTGATTTTGGAATTGAGACTACCTTCGGTGATTCGACGAAAAAGTTTATCGAAACCACTCCTGGTCGTGTTGAGTTTAACAGCATCTGGCCTAAGGAGCTTGGCTTCATCAACAAGCCCGCTGGCAAAAAGCAGTTGGGTGAGATCATTCTTCGTTGCTATGAGAGGTGTGGTCACGCAGCTACGGTTATCTGCTTGGACAAGCTGAAGGATCTCGGATTCAAGTCTGCCACTCGTGCCGGTGTGTCGATTGGCATTAATGACATGATCATTCCTGAAGAGAAGCCTGCTGTGATTGAGAAGGCCCGTGGTTCAGTGGGTCAGGTTGAAAAGCAGTACAGGATGGGTGCGATTACTGACGGAGAGCGTTACAATAAGATCGTTGATATTTGGACCCAAGCGACGGAAGAAATTTCGTCTGCAATGTACCGAACTCTGGAGCACAATGAAGGTCGTAAGGACTTTAATCCTGTGTACTTGATGGTGGATTCAGGTGCGCGAGGAAACAGGAATCAGGTGCGTCAGCTGGCAGGTATGCGAGGACTGATGGCGAAACCTTCGGGCGAAATCATCGAGCGTCCTATTACGGCTAGTTTCCGTGAGGGGTTATCTGTTTTGGAGTACTTCATTAGTACTCACGGAGCCCGAAAAGGGTTGGCTGATACCGCACTCAAAACCGCCGATTCGGGTTATATGACCCGCAAGTTGTGCGACGTCGCCATGGACATCATTGTTCGTGAGCAGGATTGCGGAACGGAGCGCGGAATTTGGGTCAAGGCGATCATGGAAGGGGACGACGAAATCGTCCGCTTGCGGGATCGTATTTACGGTCGTGTGAGTTGCGATGACATTGTGGATCCAGTGAGCAAGAAGAAGGTTGTAGCTGCTGGTGAAATGATCAGTGAGAAGGCGGCCGCTGCAATTGAAGATTTGGGTCAGGAACGAGTCAAGATTCGCTCTGCGTTGACTTGTGAAACCAAGCGTGGGGTTTGTATCTCATGCTACGGATTGAATCTTGCGACGAATCAGGAAGCTAAACTGGGTGAGGCGGTGGGCATCATCGCAGCGCAAAGTATTGGTGAGCCTGGCACGCAGTTGACGATGAGAACCTTCCACATCGGAGGTACGGCATCGCAGGTGTTTAAGCAGCCTCAAATCAAGGCCAAGAACGACGGAACTGTCCAGTACACGGATCTCAAGACGGTAAAAGCGCTTGAAGGCCACGATATCGTCCTAAACAAGAACGGATTCATTAGCGTTCATGCTGCGGATGGTCGTGAGCTTGAGCGTTATCCTGTTGTCATTGGCTCAATGGTCTCGATTCCAGAAGGGGGCAAGGTCAAGAAAGGCCAGAGCTTCGTTCAGTGGGATCCATATAATATCTCTATTCTTACGGAGAAAGCCGGGAGAGTGGAGTTTAAGGATATTCTTGAAGGGGTGACGATGAAGAAGGAGGTGGATGAGACCACCAAGTCTGTCGGCACCGTCATCATCGAGCACAAAGAGGATCTTCATCCTCAGATTGCGATTGTGGATGCTGCTGGCGCAGTTGTTGCGGCTTATAGTATTCCTGCGGGGGCACATATCGAGGTGAAGGATGGAGAGAAAGTTCAGGCCGGTCAGCGAATGGCCAAAACTCCACGAAAAGTCACCAAGACAAAGGATATCACGGGGGGTCTTCCTCGTGTGGCAGAGCTTTTTGAAGCTCGTCGTCCCAAGGATGCCGCAGAGATTGCGAAGATCGATGGCGTCGTCGATCTGCAAGGCAATGTGCGAGGCAAAAAGAAGTTGATCATTAAAGATCCTGAAACCAACACCGAAGAGGAGCATTTGATTCCTCTTTCGAAACACTTGATCGTTTATAAAGGCGATACGGTGAAGAAGGGGCAGCAGTTGACTGAGGGTCCCGTTGTTCCTCACGAGATTCTTGAGGTTTGCGGACCGCAAGAGTTGCAGGAGTATTTGGTGAATGAAGTGCAGGAGGTGTATCGCCTGCAGGGTGTGGAGATTAATGATAAACACATCGAAATCATCGTCCGCCAAATGCTTCGTAAGGTGAAGATCACTGAACCCGGGGATACTCAGTTCCTTTGGGGTGAACAGATCGAAAAGACCACCTTTGAGGAAGTGAACAAAGAGATCGAGCAAAAGGGTGGAAAGCCAGCTGAGGCGACGCCTGTACTTCTAGGCATCACCAAAGCTTCGCTTGAAACCGAAAGCTTCATCTCTGCGGCATCCTTCCAAGATACAACCCGTATTCTTACAGATGCTTCTACCTTGGGTAAGGTCGACAAGCTTTTGGGATTCAAAGAAAACGTGATCATGGGTCACTTGATTCCGGCGGGAACCGGGTTTAGTGCCTATCGCAAGATCAAGCTTTTGCATCTCGGAGAGCCTGTTGGGGATGCGCTGGTTAGCACTGCACCGGAGGAGGAGAGGGCCCGTAAGGTAGCTCTTGATATCCCCGCTGCATTAGCCAGTTAAGGCGAAAATCTTTCAGAAATCGCTTGCCGACAGTGCTTTTTTTCGGCAGGATTTGAATTTCCGCTGTCATCCGACTGGAACCTGAAAAGGTATACATGTTAGGTTTTGCGGCATGCGACGGTTCGGTTGAATCGTCCTCCATGCGTGCGCCTTAGAGCGCTTCATGGACCCCATCAGGGGTTGTCGTTGGGCCAAGTGCTGAAGAGTGGAAAGAGGACAACGACAGACATGCCGACGATTAATCAGCTTGTGAGAATGGGTCGTTCCGCTGTGAACCGCGGAACGAAATCTCCTGCTTTGCACGGTTGTCCTCAGCGAAGAGGTGTTTGCCTTCAAGTCATGACCCGGACTCCTAAAAAGCCCAATTCCGCACTTCGTAAGGTGGCCAAGGTTCGGCTCTCCAACGGCGAGGAAGTGATCGCGTACATCCCTGGTGAAAATCATAATTTGCAGGAGCACTCAATTGTTTTGATTCGTGGCGGTCGTGTAAAAGATTTGCCCGGAGTTCGATATCACATCGTTCGAGGCACTTTGGATGCCTTGGGTGCTGCAGGGCCGAGTAATTCCAACAAACTTTCTCGTCTCGTTTCACGAAGCAAATACGGAGTGAAGAGACCCAAGGGCGGTGGCGCCAAAGCGGCAGCCGAGGCCAAGCCGGCTAAAGCGTAAAGGAGACTGAACCATGTCCCGTCGTCGTCGTCATATTTCACGCAAGATCGTCGCAGATCCAGTTTTTGAAAGCATGCTGGTCGGGCGCATGATTGGTTACATTTTAAAGCAGGGCAAGTTGTCGACTGCGAGTCGCTTGATTTATAATGCGATCGAGCGAGCTAATGAAGGGGGTTCGGGTGGAGATCCTCTCGCCGTGGTGCAGAAAGCTGTTGAAAACGTAAAGCCTCGTCTTGAGGTCAAATCCCGCCGAGTCGGTGGTGCAACCTATCAAGTTCCAGTTGAAACAACTCCTGAGCGCCAGCTTTCCCTCGCGTTGCGATGGATTGTTGAGTTGGCAAATAAACGAAAAGGTGTGGCATTCGAAAAAGCTCTGGCACAGGAGATTCGCGATGCGGCAACAGGGCAGGGAAATGCCGTAAAGAAGCGTGATGAAACGCATCGAATGGCTCAAGCCAACCGTGCTTTCGCCCATTTACGCTGGTAACCGACTATGGCCGCCCCCGTTAATTCTGCCCGTAGCTATACTCTCGAGAGGACGCGGAACATCGGAATCTGCGCTCACATCGATGCGGGTAAGACGACTTTGACCGAACGCGTGCTTTTTTACACAGGCAGTATCCACAAGATGGGTGAAGTGCATGAGGGCACGACCGTGACCGATTGGATGGAGCAAGAGCGGGAGCGTGGAATTACGATTACTTCAGCTGCCACAACATGTTTCTGGCCTGTCAAAGAGGAAGCAGGCATTTTCAAGAGCTTCGAGAAAACCAAAAACCGTATCAACATTATCGATACTCCTGGACACGTTGATTTTACGGCAGAGGTAGAGCGTTCCCTACGGGTTTTGGACGGTGCGATTGCTGTATTTTGTGGAGTTGCTGGTGTCCAACCGCAGAGCGAGACGGTTTGGCGACAGGCGAATAAGTACGGGGTTCCGCGGATCGCGTTTGTAAACAAAATGGATCGGACGGGGGCGGATTTTGATAAAGCTCTCTCTGAAATGAAAAGTAAATTAGGTGCAAATGCATGGCCTATTTTAATTCCCCTTGGGAAAGAAGACCATTTGCAGGGTCAGATCGACGTGATCAATCAGAAGGCAATTATCTACTCCGACAGCAAAGATCTGGGCTCGACCTACAAGATTGAGGAAATTCCTGCTGAGCATAAGGAGATGGCAAAAAAGAAACTGGAAGAGTTGATTGAGGCGATTGCAGATGTGGACGAGGAAGTCGGAAATATGTTTTTGGAGGAAAAAACGCCTTCTACCAAGCAGTTGAAAGAGGCCGTTCGGCGCGCGACATGTTCCAATAAGTTTGTTCCGGTGGTCGGTGGGTCGGCTTTTAAAAACAAAGGGGTGCAAACTTTGGTGGATGCAGTAATCGAATATCTCCCAAGCCCGATTGATATTCCTCCTGCGATCGGTCACAGCACTGAGAATCCTGAAGAGCGGATTCCTGTGAAAGTGGATGACAATGCGAAGTTTTGCTCTTTGGCTTTTAAACTTTGGACAGATCCGTTTGTAGGGAAGTTGATCTTCTTCCGCGTGTATGCCGGCAAATTGAGTAAGGGTGAATTTATTTATAATTCGAGGACTGGAAAGCGGGAGAGGGTAAGCCGCCTGATTCAGATACAGGCGGATAAGCGTGAGGATATTGATACAGTTTTTGCGGGTGATATTGCAGCCACGGTAGGCTTAAAGGATATTGCTACTGGCGATACCCTCCGGAATGAAGAGTTGGAGATCACCCTTGAGCCACCCAGTTTCCCTGAGCCCGTTATCTCGATGGCTGTTGAGCCTAAGACCAAGGGAGATCGCGAAAAGATGGGCGAAGCCCTCCAGCGTCTCTCGGAAGAAGACCCGACTTTCCAGGTGCAAAGCAATGAAGAGACTGGCCAGACGATCATCAAAGGAATGGGTGAGCTCCATTTGGAGATCATTTGCGATCGTCTAAAGCGTGAATTCAGCGTTGAGACGAACTCCGGTGCGCCTCAGATCGCATATCGTGAGACGATCACGAAGAGTTCAGGTGGGGAGGGCAAGTTGATCAAGCAGTCCGGCGGTCGCGGTCAGTACGGTCACGTCATTCTGCAAGTTGAACCGCAAGAACGTGGAAAAGGAATCACCGTGGATAACAAGGTTACGGGTGGAAATATTCCTAAAGAGTACATCCCTGCGGTGAAGAAGGGTGTGCAGGAAGCTTTATTGAATGGGGTGCTTCATGGAAGTCCGGTCATCGATATGAAGATCGAGATTATGGATGGTTCCTATCACGAGGTGGATTCGAACGAGTTGGCCTTCAAAATGGCCGCCATTTTTGCTGTGAAGGATGCGATGCAGAAGGCAGGACCGATCTTGTTGGAGCCGATCATGTCGGTCGAGTGTTCAACCCCGGATGAGTACCAGGGGGACATTTTAGGGGACATCAATCGCCGTCGCGGAAAGATTATGAATGTGGACTCCAAGAACCTTACCTCGGTGGTGAAGGCAGAGGTTCCATTGGCCGAAATGTTTGGATACGTAAACACGATTCGCTCTTTATCCCGCGGACGTGCGGCTTATTCAATGGAGCCTTCTCACTTCGAGCAGGTCCCTTCGAGCGTTCTTGCGCAAGTTACCCAACAAAAGAAAGGCTAACCTATGGCCACGACACGTATCCGCATCCGTCTGAAATCGTTTGATTTTCGTCTGCTCGACAAAGCGGCAGGGGAGATCTCAGAGACAGCATCCCGTACGGGTTCTCGTGTTGCAGGGCCAATTCCTTTGCCGACCAAGATTGAGCGGTACACGGTGAATCGTTCTCCTCATTGCGATAAAAAGAGTATGGATCAGTTTGAAATCCGTACTCATAAGCGACTTTTAGATATTTTGGAACCGTCTGGAAAGACGGTGGATGAGCTCAAGAAGCTCAACCTTCCTGCTGGTGTGGATATCACGATCAAGATTTAACCGGAGAACTGAACCATGATTGAGCGATTTGGTATGATCGGTAAGAAGGTGGGCATGACTCGGATCTATGATGATCAGGGTCTGGCTACGGCTGTTACCGTCATCGCGGCTGATACAAATACAGTTTACGAGGTGCGCACTCCTGAAAAGAACAAGGTGAGTGCCGTCGTAATGGGCAGTGGGGAGCGTAAGGCCTCACGGACGAACAAACCACAGCGCGTGGCTTTTGAAAAAGCAGGACGTAAAAACCCACTTATTTTAAGACAGTTTCGTGCTGCCCCTGCGGATCTTGCTGTGGGATCTGAGGTTCCAGTAACTCGTTTTAAGGCTGGCCAACTCGTGGATGTCTACGGACTTTCAAAAGGAAAAGGGTTTCATGGGGTCATGCGCAAACACAATTACGCAGGTCAGGCGGATGCCCACGGTTCTACAACCCATCGTCGAAACGGAGCCATCGGATGTCGTTCGACCCCTGGGCGCGTATATAAAAACGCAGGTATGCCCGGTCACCTTGGGTTAGATAACTGCACGATTCAAAATTTAAAAGTGATGCAGGTGCGTGAGGGCGAAAAACTACTTCTCGTCCGCGGCGCGATTCCTGGTGCCAACGGAAGCGTCGTGATTGTCAGGGACGCTAAAAAAGTGGCGGTAAAGGCGTAATTTTATGGCACAGGCCAAACCCATCAATCTGAGCGCGGCCGAGAAGGCCCTAGGCGTGGAGCTTTTTAAAAATCGTAAAGCTAGTCAGGCTTTGCATGAGGCGGTGACGGCGTATCGCGCCGCACGTCGTGCGGGTACGCACTCAACAAAAACCAAAGCCATGGTCGATCTGTCCGGTGCGAAGCCTTGGAATCAGAAGGGGACAGGACGGGCTCGGGCAGGTTACAAATCTTCACCCGTTTGGCGTGGCGGAGGTGTGGCGTTCGGTCCGCATCCAAGAAGCTACCGAAAAGATATTCCAAAGACTGTACTTCGTACTGCTCTCCGCAGGGCGATTAGTGATCTTGCTACCCAAGGAAAGTTGCACAGTGGATCTGCTCCTGCCTTGAAAGCAGCTAAGACCAAGGATCTGATTGCATGGTTAAAAGATGCAGGGCTGCCACTTTCGGTTCTTCTCATCTTGGGTAAACCTGAAAACACCCTTCTACGGGCGGCGCATAATTTAAGCGAAGTTGATGTTCGCCCGGCCCGTGAGGTGAATGCAGAAGATCTTCTCCGTCGTAGAACAGTTTGGGTTTCTGAGGAAGCGTGGAAAGAGTTGGGAACCCGTCTGAATAGCGGAACCAAAGAAGGAAAAGCGTCATGAGACAGCCGACGGAAGTAATTTATCGTCCACAGATTTCTGAAAAGGGGAGCCGTCTCGCTACGGCCCATAACCAGTATCTTTTTGAAGTCGCTCCAGATGCTACAAAGCTGGAAATCCGCCAAGCCATCACTGCTCTTTTTGGGAAAAAGGTTGTTCGTGTGAACACGATGAGGCGTGCAGGAAAGTCCCGGCGCTCTCGCCGTGGTGAACCTGGTCGTACCAACCACACCAAACGTGCAATCGTCACCTTGGCTGAAGGCCAGAAAATCGAACTCGCCTAGGAGACATTATTATGGCCCTTAAAGAATTCCGCCCTTTGACCCCATCGCTGCGATTCACGCAACTACACGATTTCTCTGAACTGACACCAAATTCAGCTCCGGAGCGGAGTTTGATGGAGATCAAGCGTCGGACGGGCGGTCGGAATGCTCACGGCAGGACTACCTCGCGTCATCGCGGTGGTGGCCATAAAAAACAGTTTCGTATCATTGAGTGGAATCGTAGAAAACGAACAACCTCAGGAAGGGTGATTGGCATTCAGTATGATCCAAATCGTTCCGCACGGATTGCCCTAATTGACTACGGTTCGAAAGAGAAAGCCTATATCTTGGCTCCTGAAGGGTTGAAAGTTGGTGGTACGGTTTCCGCTGGTCCGAAGGTTCCTGCTGAGGTTGGCAATGCGCTGCCTTTGCGTGTGATTCCCCAAGGTTTGCCTTTGCACAATATTGAGATGGTCCCAGGACGCGGAGCTCAAATGGTTCGCTCTGCAGGTGCTGCGGCGATCTGCACCGCTATTGATAAAGATTATGCATTGGTGCGTCTTCCCTCAGGTGAGTTGCGAAGGCTCCATGCGGACTGCTACGCGACCGTAGGGCAGGTTGGAAATGTTGCGCACGAGAAGGTGAGCTTAGGAAAAGCAGGTCGTGCTCGTTGGTTAGGACGTCGCCCTCACACGCGGGGAATGGTGATGAATCCTGTGGACCATCCGATGGGAGGAGGCCAAGGAAAGAGTAAGGGGGGTGGTGGTCGTCAACATCCTGTCTCTCCATGGGGTCAGCTGGCCAAGGGGTTGAAGACTCGTCATCGTCACAAAACGTCGTCCCGGTTCATCGTTGAAGACCGGAGAAAGAAGAGATCGTCATGAGTCGAAGCTTAAAAAAAGGCGCCTTTATCGATGACCACTTGCTGGTCAAGGTTCAGAAAATTGGATCGGGTGCGAAAAAACCGATCAAAACCTGGTCTCGTAGGTCCATGATTTCTCCTGAATTCGTTGGGCACACATTCTTGGTTCATAACGGAAAAGCTTTTAACCCTGTTTTCGTAACTGAAAACATGGTGGGTCATCGTTTGGGTGAATTTTCCCCAACTCGAATCTTCAAGAAGCACGGTGGTCACACCGAGAAGGTGACAAAATAATGAAATTCACGACTGCCTTAAGTCTTGCCCTCATTACGAGTTTGTCGCAGGCCGCCCCTAGCGTGAATGAACTCCAAATGGCGCAAGCGGAAGCTAAAGCCTACCGAGCTGCATGGTTGGAACTTCAGCGAAGGGATGAGATTTTGGGAATATCATCCTTAAGTAACGACGTGCGAGATAGTCATGATCAGGTAGCACGGCTTTCGGGTGAATTGATTCGGGCGGAGCGTTTTGGAAAGGCGATTGTTGATCAGACTGTAAAAGTCATGGAAGCTGCTGCCGCTTGGGCAGGGGAATCTCTCCCTGCAAAGAAAGCGGTTGCACGAGCGAACTTCGAATCGGAAAAACGTGTGTGGAGTGAGATTCAGAAGAATAACAATCCTCGGCCCATGGCTCGTGGGCTTACCGACGCACAGATCGTGGCTGTGGATCATGAACAGCAATCGATCGTTATGAATTTGGGTCGTCTCCAGGGTGCCAAAGAAGGAATGCCCTTCCGAATTCTTCGAGGAGATAAGGTGATCGGAAGCTGTCGGCTTTTAGAGGTGAGGGAATTAATTTCTGCCGGTTTACCCGAGCAGTTAGGGGAAGACATTCAAATCCAAGTAGGGGACCGCGTAACGGTCTTAGCACAAAAATGAGCAATGAAATTCGAACGGCACGAGCCGAAATGAAATATGCGCGGATGTCCGCGTTTAAAATCCGTGATATTGCGCGAGCCATGCGTGGGCTTTCCGTGAAGGAAGCTGATGCACGCTTGAGCTTTGCGCCCCAGAAGTCGGCCCGGCTTCTTCTCCAGACGCTGCGATCTGCCGTAGCAAACGGAGAGAACAACCACTCGATTCCTGCCGATAAGCTGAAGGTTCATGAGGTCATGGTCGGGGAAGGTTCGACTTTCCACCGGTTTCAACCCAAGGCTCGTGGAAGTGCAGGCCCAATCCGAAAACGAACCAGTCACATTCGGGTTACCTTAAAAGAGATTTCTGAATCAGAATTGAATCCGGCAAAGAAAGAAAAGAAAGGGACGAAGGCGAAAGCCACGTCGAAGGCATAGAACGTTATGGGACAAAAGACACATCCAATGGGATTCCGCCTACCGCTCCGGCGCAACTGGAGCTCGGTTTGGTATGCCAACAAGAAAAACTTCCCAATTTATCTTCATGAGGATTTTCAGATTCGTGCCTTTATCAAGAAGCGTCTGGAAAGTGCTGCCATATCTAAAGTTGTGATCGAGCGCGCTTCAAACCGTGTTCGCGTGACTCTTCACACAGCCCGCCCTGGACTAGTAATTGGACGCAAGGCCAGCGAGTTGGATAAGTTGCGGGAAGACACTCAAGCCCTGACCCCCAATCGCGAGCTCTTAATCGATGTTAAAGAGATTAAAAATCCCGAATTGGATGCTCAACTGGTAGCCGAAAATATTGCGCTTCAGCTAGAGCGCCGTGTTTCCTTCCGAAGAGCTATGAAAAAGGCACTTCAGACAACGCTGGATTTTGGTGCTGCGGGAGTAAAAGTTCGCGTGGGTGGACGTTTAGGGGGAGGCGAAATCGCGCGCACGGAGCAGTATCACGAAGGAAAAGTCCCCCTTCACACTCTCCGAGCCAACATCGACTACGGCTTTGCTGAAGCTCACACTGTGGCAGGAAAAATAGGAGTGAAGGTATGGATCTGTTTACCGGAGGAATCGGCTTAATCGGCCGAGAAATTCTTTATGGCACTTGTCCCAAAACGCGTAAAATTTAGAAAAACCCAACGAGGCAGCCGCAAGGGTTTTGCAACTCGCTGCATCACTTTGGCTTTTGGAAGCTTCGGACTGCAGTCTCTGGATCGTTGCTGGCTGACCAATATTCAAATTGAGGCGGCCCGTGTTGCGCTGACCCGCAACATGAATCGAAAGGGTAAATTGTGGATTCGCATTTTCCCCGATAAGTCTGTTACCGCCCGACCCCCTGAAACACGAATGGGTAAGGGAAAAGGACAGCCTGAGTTTTGGGTGGCAGTTATTAAGCCAGGGACTATCCTTTTTGAGCTCGACGGTCTTTTGGAGGCCGACGCGAAGGAGTGTTTCCGACTGGCCGCCAGCAAGTTGCCGATGGCCA
>Ga0214923_10004992_pt1 | contig 15645 bp, 16 predicted proteins | sample LL1510_MetaG_FD_177993 | JGI IMG/M metagenome (GOLD analysis project Ga0214923, IMG submission 177993) | Freshwater microbial communities from Lake Lanier, Atlanta, Georgia, United States - LL-1510 | ecosystem: Environmental > Aquatic > Freshwater > Lake | place: USA: Georgia | collected...
CCAATATAGCACGCGTTTCTACCTTCAAGTTCTCATCATCCCCCTTGAATATGTTACGAACCATAGAAATCTGTGATTCAGACAACATGGGAATCGAACGATACCCATCAACCATACACATCCAGCATCCAATCAATAATAAGTATGCAAACATCACTATGATACATATATACACGCGAGCTCTCTAATTGTTTTTCCCATTTCTTTTTGGACAGTGTTGAGAACTTGTGCATCCAAAACCCTGCAAAATCGAAGGTTTTTGTCAGGTTCTCATTACCCCAAAATTGAAATACCTTTTCCCGTTCCATCTAATACATATCCACCATCAACAACATGACGATTCAAGAACAAATCACAAACTTGCCTGAAACTGTGCAAAAAGAAATCTATGCCGACGTGCATCGAGCAAAACAGTTATACACTCAAATCAAATCGGCCATCACCGACACCAATGTCAACAATCTATCAACCCTGTTAGGCGAAGTCTTAGAGAACTCCATCGTCTTGAGCTATTTGCAAACAAAAATACCCACCTTTATCGAAACCCAACAACAAATCATACTATCACACCAAACCAAAGACGAATTTGCCGAGCTATGGCACAAACTACTTACGACCAAACAATAAACGCCATTCCATAAAAAAGATGGATCATAGTCCCTCTTTTTTACCATGCACATTCCAATACGAGAACTACAAATCTATGCATAGACACTACTATATTCTTTTGGTTTAAATCCATAATACGTTTCTAAAGGTTCTTCGAATTCATACAATGGACTCCCGGCAATATGCGATAAATATCGATACGCCGACATATGTCCAGCATAACTATCACACAATTCAAAACGCTCCATTTTTCCATGTGCATTGTGTTTGCAATGAAATCCATCCATACATGCTCGGTAACCATAGATTTCATGTTGGTCTTCTATATCATCATTTTTGTATAATACTAAGTAATTCACATATGACACTGTTTGTGCGTTTCCATTTTTATATTTTATTTGTGTATCTTCATACCAACCATATTCCATCATAATGGGATGTTCCGCGTTGCGAATTCGAGCAATAGTAGCCATGACGCATTTGATTCCCCCTTCCGGTCCACGAATCTGAATCATCTGGACAAAAGGTCGATTTTCTAGTTTTTGTAAGCACACGGTTTCAAGTGATTTTTGCATTTTGTTTTTGTAGTATTCATTACTACGATAATTGGCCTTTCAATTTTTTACGAAGTGATATAGAAATATTTATCCATCTACTGTAACCATGTATTCCAATTATGATTCGATTGAACAACCATTTTCAACGTCGAAATCCCACCACAAATATCCCTCGACTTTTTTCAAATTATTGTCGAAATGCATCATCGGCTTAGCCGTGCTTGTATCGTTTTATATGATTGCTAGCCGCACCGACCTTACCAAGACTGTTCTCCATTCAACGAATTTCGCGGAAAATGACGTATTCACGATTACAATGTCGGCATCTTCCCCCGATTATGGTATCCTGACTACTTTAGCCGATTTGCCGTGGGATATGGTCCTGGAACCCCATCGCACACAAAATGTGGCCATCGATTCGTTTTTATTAGGCGACAAAGAAATGGATGTAGCACTCTACACCGTCACCTGGGATTTCGCCGGGCAGGCCTATTCAGGCTCCGATATCCAGGTGATGCTAAACAATACCGGCGTATATAATTGCACCATTACTATTACACAAAACCCCGGACGTCGTCTAATAAACACACTCTCGCCGTCTCTGAGTAGCCCGACCGCGTATACACAGACATTTACTGCGGCTGTGAAATACGTTCGCCGTGAAATCCGGTCATTGACCGATGCCGACCGCGAGCTCTATTTCGATGCCCTGGAACAAATCTATTCGCTCGACGAGACCACCGGACAAAGCATCTATGGTTCGAAATTCCATTCCGCCGAATATTTCTCCTATAAACATTTGTCGGGTGCGGGCACGAGCGATTGCGACCACTGGCATGATGGTGCTGGTATTATTACCCACCACATGGCCTTCACACTCGAATTCGAACAAAGTCTACAGTCGGTGCACCCCGAAGTCGCCGCCGCCTACTGGGAATATGGTATGGACACTTATTTGTACGACACCTGGTCCGAATCCCCCATTTTTTGGGCAGACTGGTTCGGCGAATCGAGCCCAACCAACAAAAATCACGCCATCAATGATGGAGGCAAATGGGCCGGCATCACCGTCCCCGACGGCGACCCCTATACATTGTGGAGTATTCCCGACACGGGGTCGCTTAATCCCTATGTGAATGCCTTCGGCCACATGCGCAGTCCTTGGAACAACAATCCCGTCAAGGCTTTGGGACGACACAATCAAACATACGGTATGACACAATACGGTTCCATGCCTACCTGCCAGACTCTGCAATCATGTTTTCAGAGTGATTCTTTAGCCGATATCAATGATTGTTCAAATGGTGCGACGCATGGACCGGTGCATATTTTAATCGGCGGAGCCTGGGGCGACGGGAACTTGTTTGACGACCCCGACATTTCTATGGTACAAAAACCCGACAAACTCCTTTTTTTCAAAGTGTTGTGGCGTATGGGTTATACTCGATGTCCCGATTCTTGCGAGTTAGGGTCGCTGTGCAAATGCTCCGTGCCACAACAATATATCGATACCTATGGTGCGGAATATATTTTGAAGGATACGAATGTCTATTATGCACTAGAAAAAGAACTGGAAAATGCGGACGACGAACTTTTTTTGAAAGTGTTACGAGCAGTGGAAGACCCGGGTATAGCGGGGGAAATGTTTTCGTCAGCGGCGGCGATTGACCCTTCCTTCTGGCCTTTGCATGGACAAATCGAACGGTTGTTAGGCGCAAAACGCATTATGATTTCGCAAGGGACGATTACGAATTTCGATGAAACCTGGGCATTTACGGAATATAACAAAGCATCGGGGGCGGCCTATTTGAATGGGGTTTGTGACTGGTCAAAAGTGGCGGGTTCGGGCGATTTGACCTTGCCGACTTGCACGATGGATACCATTTGTTCGGGACATTTAGCGAATGATGTCCTTGAATTTTCGGGCTTCTTGAACACCGGCGATACATATACGAATCAGGAGTTTTACGATTTCATTCACCCCTGGACAAATGATTTACCGTATACCTATGACACGTGGGATTTCGATTATTGTGCGGAGCAAGGCTATTCCTTTACGGACACGACAAGTTCTAATACTATGTTGCCACATATGAATTCGGGCACCATGTTGCCACCTGAATAAAAAATACATTCGCTACACATTTACAATGATAAAAGATGTTTCCCCCTATTCCCAGATACAAGGGTTCGCCGACAACCACCGCCAGTCCATTTTTTCAAATTCTTTTTCAATATTTTTCTCCAGCAATGGACCGCCATTCGGGTTTTTGCATAACCACCGCCAGTCGATTTTCGACATATATTGTTCTAGTAATCCAATCGCATTCGGATTCGCACACAGGTAGGGCCAGTCGATTTCAATCGTGTGCTCGGCTAACAATTCTACCGCATTTTTATTTTTACACAATTGACGCCAATCAACCCTATCGAGATTTGCTTCAATCAAATCCATGGCGCTCGGATTTGCCGAAGCCCAATACCAATCGATTTTATCCACATTTTCAGACAACAATTCGATGGCACGCATATTTGTATTGCTTGACAAGTAGGACCAATCAATCATTTTCGGATGTTGCAATAACATATCTATAGCACTGTCTGACGGATTTTGTGATAAATAACTCCAGTTGATTTCATAATCGGGAACTAATCTTTCAAAATAAGGATTTCCGGGATAATCATAATCATCTTCGCGAGGGTCATAGGGTGGCTGTTGTATTCTCCACAATATATTGACGGGATAGTCTTTTAGAAATTCCACGGCACCTGGATTTTGTGACAAGTTGTCCCAGCTGAGCATCATGTCATAAGGGATTCGTCGGTGTTTTTTATTCCATTTTTCTATATAATATTCGTGATGGGCTCGGATAAGCCCTAAAGCATCGGGATGAGGATTTAGGCAAATTTGTTTCCAATCGATATGCACCATATTTTTTTTCAATAATTCCATGGCGTTAGCATTTGACCATAGATTGCTCCATTCGATGAGTCCCAGATGTTCGTCTACATAGCCGATTGCTTTCGGATTTGGATTGGTGGCTAGCCAGTCGAATTCCAGGTAGTCTTGATAGGGTTGAATCCATTTTGCGAGTGACATGATTTAGTAATATTTTGAGTTTTAGTGCAATAGTATGATTTGATTGATTTTCAATCAATTTTGTCCAAATAAAAATAACCCCCCGAACAAGGGTTATTTTTATAGATTTTTGTGATTATTTTTATCATATTTTTATGTATTTTACTTCTTCAATGGTTTGATGACGCGGCGTTTTGGTGGAATGCGAACATCTCCGTAATCAATGGCGAATGGTTTGAGAACATTATTGTTGTTTTCCACGGGCGGAACGGGTTCTTCTAAAAACAATGGTATCATATTCATAACAATATCATCTAGTTCCTGGTCCGATAAAAGTGACGTGCTTTGTGTCGCTTTCATCGGCGCATTTGTAATATTGTCTAAAGGAAACAAATTACGACGCAAATCGTCTAACAAATCATCGGCAAATCCAGAATTGCGCTGGCGTTCGGAACGATTGTCTGTGACGTTTTGTGGCAAAATATCCGGAAAACTGCGAACGCTTCCGCATCGCATCTCGTCGTAGGCACTTACCTTCCATACAGACCCATCTTCTTCGTGTGTAATAGATAAGGCACGACCTTCTCGAAGCATGTTGCGGGTAAGCGTGGTTTCATCCATGTCCCATTGTTGAAAATACACAATGGCGTTGTTTTTTTCGGAGCGCGGTTTCACAACAATATTGTCTATGACTCCGAATCCTAAATTGGAAAAGACGGCCCATAAAGAGTCTTTCGTAACATTTTTCGAAATATTACGAACAAATAAGTGTGGAGCAAACGAAGTCATTTTGTAGTAAGTGGTTGTTTGTGTGGATATTATGAGCATTGACAATAACAAAGCCTTTCAATTTTTTCGCAACAATCCTAGATTCGACAATTCGTCGGCCCTTGTATTCAAATGGCGATAGACGTGGATATAGCGCACTTTGTTAAAGCCTTTTTCGAGCTCCTTTGCTTGTGCATACAATTGCGATAATCCAATACTTTTCACCGCATATTCACCGCGCATTTGTTTGATGACCAGCTGACTGTCGCCATAAATATCTATGTCACAAATTCCTTTTCGTATAGCCTGTTTCATCCCCAGAATTAACCCAGAATATTCGGCCTCGTTATTTGTGGATGATGACCCAACAAAACAACTGTTTGCCCATATTTCGGTTACATTGTTTTTGCAAACTTCATATAATACTGCCCCTGCTCCCGCTGCCCCTGGGTTTCCTTTGCTGCATCCATCAAAATACAATCGATGGGCAGATTCATTTGTTATTTTCGGTATATCGGATGGCGCTATCTTAGCACTCACCGTTCCCGAAAAAAAACGACCGAGACCAGTTTGTTTCATGATAGATAACTTGACACGAAATGTTTATGTCACTTTAGCCATATATTTTTCGCCGTTCCATGACAGTCATCTTACGGCCCATGACGCGCTCGAATTCGCGCTCTCCGGATGCAATAATTTTGTCGAGTTCATCGATATATTCTTGCGGGTAATTGTCATAGACTTTTAGTTCTAGCAATTTCATCTTTTGCTCTCCTTCGACTTCTAATTTACGCATCAATAGGTCATGTATATTGTGTAATAGAGGTGATGTGACTATTTGTGGTGGTGGTGGTTGTTGTGTTTCCATGATTTGTTGTTCAATGGAGTGACCTCGATAACGGGTTTCAATTTTACCACTATATATTACATAAAATTGAAGGGCCTTTTTTCTTATATGTATAAGAATAGCCACACACACAATTATTATGACACGAAGAAGCAACCGTTTAAATAGAATTATTCCAAAAACACATATTGTGTTTACGCCATTACGTGACATGATGGATGTAGTTCATCATGCCAAAAGTAAGAGAGACAAATTAAAGCATGCCTTAGAAGTAATGGAGTATATCATTTTCCATTTTGATAAATTAAAGCAAGCCTATGTAGGCTATGGCTCGTTTCCCGTTTTTGCAAAGACCACTTTTAACAAATTCCAAGAATTAATAGACACTGGGAAAATCTACTTGCAAGAGGGAGAAAAGATAAAAGGGTCACTTAAAAGATTACAATATTTGCAGACAACATATTTAACATTGTATGTTGCATATGAAGAACAGAGCCTCTTAGAAAACCGCTCGAAAATATTGACCGTCTTGATGGAGAAAAAACAAATAAAATCCGATCGCAATTGCAAAGAAATGAAAAAGCACATCAAAAAATTCCTCGTCAATCAATTACCCCTATGTTACGATGTTGTTGAAATTATAAAAAGCTATATATTCTATGACGTGAAAACATTTGCACAAATAACATTCACAAAACGCATGAAATACTATATTGTGCAGACGATTGATTTTGCAATATCTTCGCGAAAAAACGGATTTGAATACGAAGATGGGGACCCAGATGAAATCGAACACTGGGGATTTCGCGCCAATGATGATGAGATTGGACTTCAAGGTGTCAATTGCCGATTTTGCGGAAATTACTGGTCACAGTATACATCTACCTGGACACCTCACAATATATTATGCAACTGTGAATTTGATTATTACATTGAAAACTAAAAAGATAAACAAAAAGATAAAAATATGACTTGTGTCATTTTTTACCCATAAACATGCTAAGAATCATAAATCTGCTCAATTTTTTAGGTCGATTCATAGCAGATGGTTTTTTCCGCAATTTAGACGGTTTGTCAATCGGGACAATTTTAATGCCACAACAATACTTACATATACATACTAACATGATTTATGTAAGTATATCAAATAAAATTTAAATCATATTTTCTAATATTTCTTTTTTCACTAGAAATAAATAGCAATTCGTTTCGCGGCATTTTGTCAAAGCCGTTTCCGTTATTTTTTTCGGAATATTATTTCGAATGTAATGATTCGTTTCGTATAATTTATCAGACAATACATGCGCGGTGTTTCGTGTTATATTGTATTTTTGATATAATTTATCTAACAAATCGATAAATCGGTCACGATTGATGTTTGGAATATTGGGTTTGGATGTCACTGTAAAATGCGATTTGAATTTTTGTTGCCATTCTGCGACAATGGATTCGATAATTTCACGCTTCGCCGAATCACTATTGTCCATATAAAGTTCTGGAATGGGATTGCTTTTGTTGAGTGATTGAAATACATCGACGATTTCACCCATGGAATGATTGATACGAATACTTAGGAATATTTCTCTCGAGTATAACCATACCGCATCTCCATTACATCCATATTTACTGGGTGTAATAAAATCCACCGTCTTGTGATTTTCGCGCCATAGGTGAACTAGCGCCGAATATCGGTGTAATCCGTCTATGATTTTTAGTTTTCCATCATATACTAGATATATCATCCAGTCAAGCGCCGGTTTTGTGTCATAAATATAGTCAGCAATTGCAACACAGCGATGCATGTCGGGTGGTCGATTGAATTCCCAGTTATCGATATGATTACACATCACAAGGTCTTTTACCGAGCATTTCACCAGTGTATGCCGGTCATTATACCTATGCACAATTGTGGCCGATGGTATTGTTTTTGAAATAATATCATCCATTTTTCGTTCTTTTTGAAAATAAGACATCTATTACACTATCATTCAATTTTATTCTATTTCCACGTGTAATACTATATCACCTTGCCGCGATACATCTAGCGTATTTTTGTCATTGATTTGTGTAATACCTTGCCTATAGATATTTAGTGTTTGATGCGATTTCATAAACAACTGTTCTCTCATACATGTAAATTTCCGTTTGCCCACAGCCACTTCCAGCCGGTCCATTTTCCATAATTCTGCTAGTGTATACTTCAAATATACATGAATATTGTTGTCTGCATCAATGGATATATTGTCCGGCAACACAGGTATCACACGAACATACAAATCCGACCCATTCTTGTCATAGACGAGTTCATGGTGCCATAGGGGTATTAAAAACACGTCGTCGCCATCCACTAGCTTGTATAAATTGTTCTCCCACAAATCGTCTAAATCCGGATTCACGATAACGCATTCGTCTTTCTGGGTTTTGCGCGCAATGACTTGTTCCACTTTTTGCAAAAAATCCCCGGAAAAATGAAAGACATCCTTATAATTCGCAAACACGCCATATATTTTCACCAACAAGTTCTTGTCCATTTTTTCCATAATATCAACCGCCTTTGTTTCGCAACAATCCACCAGCTTTTGCACAATCAGTTTGAAAATTTTGTTTTGCATGGCGGATTCGTCAATGGGGAAAATGTTTTTCAAAAACGAAAACAAATGCGTCTGATAATTTTCTATATCACCTTCGTCGTCCGAAGACTGCTCCGCATTTTTCAACAATTCATAGGCGCTACGTATTTCTCGAAACATCACCGCCGCATTCTCGGATTGGTTCTTGTCGGGATGATATTGCAATATTTTGCGCCGGTATTGTTTTTTCAATTCGTCTGGACACAATGGATTCCGATACGATTCATCAATCTCTAATATATTACACGCCTCCAGAAAATTCATTTTTGATGGTTTTGTATAATTGTTATGATATAGAAGAACATACTCTCTAAATGGTATATCGGACGATAATTGTTGTTGTAGTATTTCAAAAAGACAAACGTCTTGTCCATGATGTCGTCAATGTCTTTGCTCGACAACAATTTCCGCTGTATAAAATAATAAATCACATACCATAAACATTCAGGCACATCGAGATTATACACCAGTATATCATAAATGGTGTCGCGAAATTGCATAAACGACAGTTTCCGATGTTGCAGCATTTCTTGTATAATATTATTGCAAATCGTATTGAAATTGTCTTTGGGTATTTTGGAACCGTCATTCATGATAGAAAACGATTCAGTCTCTTTGATATTCATAATATAGGCCGGTTCTACATATTCCATGATGTTTTGCACTCGTTTTTTCGTATTGGATTTGATGCCCTCTTTTTCCGAAATAAAAAACCGTGTTCTGCCCGATTTTCCGCAATCATAGACTAATGGATTGATGCGCTGGGTGAATGCCACTGCTGCATTTTTGTTTTTCGCACAAATATCTTCCCGTAAATCTGAATCTATCACACGATGAATATATTTGGATTTATCTGGACGATTGATGCCGAGTATTTTGCAGACGTTTAATATATTGTTTTGCAGAAAACTGACGTGCTCGGTCAGCAACAAATATTTGATTTGTATAGGACACGATGGATGATTGTATTGTTGTATATAACTGTAGAACACATCGAGCAGTTCATTATGAATCATGTGGAAATTTTTGCACATAATAATTCCTATTTTTTCGGTTTTCACTGCAATAATATCCACGATTTGCATAAAGACTTCGTGCCAAATCATTTTCGAATTGCATCCGAGCAATGCCATATCGATTTCATAATGTATGTCACTAATATGATAGCAATAGTTCATTTTGTCGGTTTGACATGTGATTTTTTTCTCGTATTTGAGTTCACTCGGACTATATCTTTTCAAAATAGAGAGTGCTTGTGAATATTTTCCGGAACCGGTGGGACCATAAAAAATCAGGTTTCCACAATCGGCCAGTTTTTTCGGAAATTTTTCGTAGACGGCTTTCATTTCCGGATGCATATTGTATTGCTCCACCGAATGAATATATTCTTCGTAATGCGTTTCATAAAATTTCATGTTATAGATTATGTAGATTATTCGTGTATTGTTTATACGCATTATGGTATAAATAATATTATTGCAGTTGAGAACGGCGCAGTTTCGACAATTTATTTGCCAAATATACCATATAACCCGATAAACCCAAACCAGTGATACATAAGGAGATTTTCATCACGAATTTTGTAATTAACATTGCAGGTGACGCATTTTGTCCTACAAATGCAAAACTGAAATAGTCGACATTTTCGTCTTCTACAAAATAATACATCGCCAGGAACCATACGAATACAATGGTGCATATAAACATGGTGAAATACTTACTAATTCGGTCTTTGTTTTGCGGCGACAATTTGATGGTTTCGTTGTTTTTATTGTATTTTGCATGCAATGTGCGGAAAGTCATCATAATGAGCGATGACGACGCCAGATTCAATATTAATATAGCACTAATAATAAAGGTAATGATTTGTTCGGATTTTGTCCATAAAAACATATCTTTGATTAAAAACACGGAATAGATGATATTGATAACATATAACAACATGACCCCTAGCAGTGCGACATTACGTTTGTATATGCAAATAAAGGACATGATATAAACAACGATGAATAACACATAACTAATTACTGGGAAACAACCTTTCGTGTCTATGGTTGATGTTACTTGTGCAATAGGTTCTGACATACTATATAATCATGATATTTTATAGTATGTCAATTCTGTTGACCCATTATTTTTTGATATATGTTTCGTGAATCCATTGCACCATATCTTCTAGCGCACAAGAGGCCCACGTGGTTTTGTATTTGGTTAAATTGAAAAATTGCGGTGACTTTGCACCCTGTGGCATATAATAAATATAAGGGCCGTATTTCCCTTTGCGGATACTCAGGTCGGCATTCAAATTTCTTAGGACGTTTGCATTTTTAGGTGGAGCGCGAGGCTTATCCGGCGACGACTCATCTGCACCCTCCCCTTTCTGTAAATATTTGAGAACATCGGCCATGACAATTTCGCCTAAAGGTTTCTGAATGGCCTTGATGGATGCCGTCTGGTCTCCCCATTGCACATAGGGTCCGTATTTGCCGGTTTTGATATACATGTCGGCGTCCTGATATTTTCCTAAATAATCGTCTTTGATTTCTAATAAATCTTCGGCCATGTATTTCCCCGCTTTGACATCTTCTAGATCGATTTTCAGCTTCGGATTGACTGCCTTGTATAAAGTTTCTTCGCCACATTGATATTTTAGCGACGCGCCATATTGGTGAAATACAAATTCATATTCTTGTGTCCCATTTCGCGACTTGACAATATACTTTGGTTTCTCCATTTTCGCTAAAGGTTTTGCGAGAACCTTGATGGTTTCGTCGCATTTTTCGCATAATTCATTCCATTTCAGATTGGCCGATGCAATTTTGTCTAAATCATCTTCCATGGTTTTCGTATAATCATAATCAAAGAGTGATGTGAAATGTTCGGTCAAAAATTCCGCCACGGCAACACCGATGGGTTGAATCACCAGTTTGTTTTTCTCGGCACCGAATACTCGCGTCACGGTGCGACATTCGATTTCGTCGCCTCTCAAAACAAATTCGTTGCATTCTTTGGTGATTCCGACAATGTCTGTCTTCTTCACGTAACCTCGTTCCATAATGGTATCGACAATCATGGAAAAGGTCGACGGACGACCGATTCCTAAATCTTCCAGTTTCTTGATCAACGATGATTCATTATAATGCGAATGACGATGGGACACGACCACTACACTTTCTATTTTCACATAGGGTATGGGAGAACCTGCACGTATTGTCTTGAAATACATCAATAATCCCGTCCCCGCATTCTGGTCGTCCGTAACATCGCCGTCCTCTTTACGTTCGACCGAGACGATTTTCCATCCTAAAAATACTGGAACTTCTACTACATGTATGTAGGCATGTTTGAGGGGCGCACTAATGACCGCACGACTACATTTATAATGCGCCGCCGCCATACAACTCTCCACTGTATTTCGCCAGATTAACCGATACAAGGTTTGCGCCCGCGCCTCTAATCCACTCACAAATTCGGTTTCGACGTGGGTGACACGAATGGCTTCGTGAGGATTTGTCTCATCCTGATTCACGATGGCACTAAAATCGCCGACATATTGTTCGTTTTCCCATTTCCCCATGATATAGGAACGAACTTTAGGCAAAAAGTCCGCCGAGTATTTCGTATTTTCGGTTCGCATATAGGTGATATAACCAGCTTGATACAAGGCTTGACAATGATTCATGGTTTCTTTGGGGGACATGTGGAGAACATTGCTCGCCGATTGTAGCAAATTCGAGGTATTATAGGGTTTCGGTGGTTGTCGAAACGAATCTTTAGGCGATTCCACGGTCAATTGATGGTTGAAATTCGCGGATTCTTCTAAAAAGGCTTCGACCTCTTCTTCCGAAACAAAATCGTGATTTAGGGAAAACGCCACCCCTTTCGCAAAAAACGTCCCCGTTGTTTTGTATTTCGTTTCGGGTTCACCGCCACATACCAACTTGTCGTTGTCATAGACGAGACGCAAAGCGGGAGTCTGGCACCGCCCCGCCGACAACCCATTCGTCTTGTTGTTGTGAATATGTTTCCATAAAAACGGCGACACCTTGAAACCGACCACCATATCGAGAACCTGCCGCGCATGCTGGGCCATGACCATATTCATATCTATAACACTGGGTTTTTGGATGGCTTTTAAAATAGCTGGTTTCGTGATTTCGTGAAAGACGATGCGCTTCGTGGTTGGTATGGATAGACCGAACTGGTCACAAATATGCCAGGCGATGGCTTCACCTTCTCTATCATCGTCGGTTGCCAGTATAATATTTTCGGGACGGAAATCGGAGATGCATGATTTCATAAAGGCCACGTGATCCTTTTTTTCATCGACGACGGAGAACTTGATGGCGAAATCCTTTGAAATTGCAATGTTTTTGATACCGTCAATGTATCGAATGTGACCCTTTGATGCAATACATTTATAGTCTGACCCCAAAAATCCCTCTATTTTGGCGCATTTTGAGGGCGATTCGACAATGACCAAATAAATAGCATCGGGTCGGGATTTAGGAAAATCGGTGGATGACGATTTAGATGATTTTTTTCGAAAATATTTAGGTGGCATAGCTAGTAGATATAGAGAGATGCGTTTATATGATTATAGGAATTATTTTGTGGGTATATGGTAGATAGGATGTTAAATGATGACTATTCTAATTTATTTAATGTACAAAATTTGCATAGTAAAGAAGATTGTAACAAAAAAATAACGACTATTACAGAATATTATAATAAGCTATCAGAACCTATACTCTTCATAGACAGCGGCGCCAATGAATCAGCACAGCAAAAAACAATTGCAGACTATAAAATGAAGGAAAAGGCATATGAAGCAAAGAAACAAGAACTAAAAAATTTAATAAGTTATGTTATATTTATAAAAATTATATTTATTATTAATGCCCAAAAAACAGACAATATCGGACGATTGCTTAGACGATTCGGTAATGTTACAACACAAATCACTAATTTTACACCAAATATACCACCTCATATTGATACTTATTGTAAATCGAATCCTGATAAACTAGCATGTCATACTAATCCTATTTCGACTCGTACTACGGGTTTTTCTCTAAACCAAAGAAATATACGGTTGCTAGCTATTTATATAATATATTCTACAAAAATGATTGAAGCTAAATTGAAAATAAACATTCCCGATTTCAAACAAGATTTTTTAAACAAACTAGACACTAACCAAGTTGAATTAGGAAATGAATATATTAATTTATTAAACTCCAGCGCAAATGACGATGATATAAATAATATGGTTGAATATTTTGAAAAAAATAGACACGGTTTTTTAATTGGTAATGAAATTAACTTAATAACCAAAGAAACGGATTTACATAACTCATCTATAACAAAAACTGGTGGCAAAACCTCCCGCAAAAAATCTACCAGAAAGCGCAAACAAAGAAAATCAAAAAAATCTCGTAGCAAAAAGATTTAGGCATAAATGTAATTGCTCCATAAATTACATTTATTTTTCAATAAAGGCCAGTTTAAAACCACTCCGAATATTGTTTTTTTTCGCCGATTTCAAATGAATCACGTGTTCTTGACGCGGAATCCCGCCCATTACAACATTGCGCTGGGGTATTTTCACGTTTTTGCTACTATGAAACGCCTTGATATTATTCAATATTATTTCCCAGGAAACATAGTCATTCATCATTCCGCTTTTTTCAGGTGGAATCGTAAATATATTTTCATGCACACTACTTTCTCCAGTTGCCACCAAAAAATAAAACATTTTATGGTCATATTGTTTTGATAAAAAATCTTGCAACAATACAATCTCTTTCATAGGATATGCAGCCATCACAATTACCGGCACATCATCTTCCATACATTTTTTAAATTCCTCAATACATATCCCATATTTTTGATTGTTGTCACTGTATTGAATACACCAGTCACCTAATATGATGTTATCGACATTGAATTGCGCAATGTATTCATGAATTTTCGGATAATTATACGTAAAATCAAACCCGTATTTGTCACAAATCGTCGGACATGTGCTCGAAATACGAATATTTTCATGTATCCCCTCAAAATCGTTTATTATACACTCCATCACAGCATTCACAGAGGGCGAAATTCTGCTAAATAACCGCAAATAATCAGTTATATTACATTTATCTAACGCATTTGCAGGAGAAACGTGTTTTCCAATCGGCAAATAATAAAATTGTTGTTCCATATACATATTTTTGATATTTTATTACCACCCCTTTTCACTATTCGACGACGACACATTAAACGTGCCATTGTTATACAATTCAACAATCAAATCATCAAAATCATAACCCGATTCTAGACAATGCGACCAAGAAAATCCATCATAAATGTAGGGCATGGAATAATCACTACTGGTCGGATTTGTCCCATCATGCACTTCGCGATTCGTCGGACCTACAAAAGAATACCGGTCATTGTTCGGCGCATCCAACATCTGGTCGTCTTGATAATGCCCGTAACAACACGATGACCATTGTCCGAAATCCCCTTCGTCCTCTTCATAACATGTCGCTTTATTACACACATACTCGGTGCTCGAATCCGATGGCCATTCATCACTCGTAAATCCGCCCGTCATATATTTCACTTGTAAGAGCCGTTCTAAAGTAGGGTGAATCGGCCAAAAAGAGGGGTCGGCAGGAGAAGCCGATTCTAAATGGTCGCCGCCAAAGACTTTGCTTCCATCTCCCCCGCAAATAAAATCTTTCCAGGCTTTCCATCCTTCGTCAGGCATGACACCATATTCGGGGACACAATCATAATCACTATTCAAGACGCTATGCTGCAACATCAAAAACAAAATACTCATTCGCGAATTGTCGCAAATATAATCGCACGACAAATCATCATATGCAGTCGAATAATCCCCGCCCGAATCCTCGGCAACGCAGCCCGACGATGGCAACAACACAGCCGACCGATAAAATTCCTTCAAATAAAATATCCAGTTTTTGCACAAATTCAACTGCCCTTCGACCCCATTAATATACCCGGCTTCGCGCAAACTATCCATCGCATCACAACCAAATACACCACCTATGACACCATGAGAAGATGCATGTGCGGCATAAGGCACTTGATGCAAAAAATCAACAATCTCCGAATATTCCAACAATGTATAATGAC
>Ga0214923_10004994_pt1 | contig 15635 bp, 15 predicted proteins | sample LL1510_MetaG_FD_177993 | JGI IMG/M metagenome (GOLD analysis project Ga0214923, IMG submission 177993) | Freshwater microbial communities from Lake Lanier, Atlanta, Georgia, United States - LL-1510 | ecosystem: Environmental > Aquatic > Freshwater > Lake | place: USA: Georgia | collected...
AGGTGCGCGAACTTTGCCGGATGTTTTAAATGTTGCCGATGCTGGACTTGCAATGGATGCTTTAGCAACTCGAGTTGCAGAAGAAGATGGACCAATCTCCAAACGCGATTGTGCGATGGTGGAAGTCTTATATGCCAGTGGAGCGCGCGTATCCGAACTATGCGGACTTGATATTCAAGATATTGATTACGAGCGAAATACGATTCGAGTTATTGGTAAGGGAAATAAGGAGCGCACCATTCCTTTAGGTAACCCGGCGATGCGCGCACTTGATGCTTGGCTAAAAGATGGACGCCCTTCATTAGCTGGTGAGAAATCAGAACGTGCAGTTTTCTTAGGTGCGCGCGGAAAACGAATCGATCAACGCACTGTTCGCACCGTTGTTTATCACGCACTTGAAGCGCTAGAAGGCGCAGTTAAATTAGGTCCGCATGCGCTGCGACATTCTGCCGCCACACATTTACTTGAAGGGGGAGCAGACCTTCGCACCGTACAGGAAATCTTGGGACACGCTTCTCTTGCGACGACGCAGATTTACACCCACGTATCGACAGAAAGACTTCAAAAAGCCTTTAAACAAGCCCACCCTCGCGCATAAATAGAGACTCAGGGGTGGATTTAGCACCCCTTTGCGGAAGGTAAGATTTCCCCTGCACCAGAGCCGTTCTGCAAAAGAACCTTTGGTGACATCTCAGCACTTATGTATGAACTGACCAATTCAGTAATTGAAATGTCAGGGACTACAAGCCACTTCGGTCCAACTTCCGAAATTTAGTTTTCAAGGTTGGTCGGCGTTGTAGGTGCGACGGGTTTAACAAATTGTTAAACCATTAACCGAGCAGGTTTATTGCGCTGTGCGCAAAAACCTAAGAAGGAGAACGCTGCCATGGCAGTTGTAACAATGCGAGAACTCCTCGACAGTGGAGTCCACTTCGGACATCAGACACGTCGCTGGAACCCAAAGATGAAGCGCTTTATTTTCACAGAGCGCAATGGCATCTACATCATCGATATTCAGCAATCACTTGCACTTATCGATCAAGCATATGAATTCGTAAAGGAGACCGTCGCAAAGGGCGGACACGTTCTATTCGTTGGAACAAAGAAGCAAGCACACGAACCGATCATGCAGCAGGCGGCACGCGTTGGAATGCCAACCGTCACTGAGCGCTGGTTAGGTGGAATGCTCACCAACTTCCCAACTGTTTACAAGCGCATCCAGCGCCTCAAGGAGCTCGAAGCTCTAGAAAACTCAAACGACCTATTGCTTACCAAGAAAGAACTTCTTGTTCTTCGTCGTGAGCGCGAAAAACTATTTAAAAACCTCGACGGTATCCGCCACATGACCAAGTTGCCTTCAGCAATCTGGGTTGTAGATACCAAGAAAGAGCACCTCGCTGTTCAAGAAGCAAAGAAACTAGGAATTCCAGTAATTGCAATCTTGGATACAAACTGCGATCCAGATGAAGTTGATTACAAGATTCCAGGTAACGACGATGCGATCCGTTCAATCGGACTTCTAACTCGCGTTATCACTGATGCAATTGCCGAAGGCTTAAAGGCTCGTTCTGCAGCTGCTCCAGCTCCGGCTGTGTCCGAGCAACTAGCTAACGAAATGTTGTCCGCGGTTCCAGCTGAAGCTGTGAATACAGATGCTGTGCTTGAAACTACAACAACACCGGAGGCATAAGTAAATTGGCTAACTACTCAGCAGATGATGTAAAACGTCTTCGCGAAGCAACTGCAGCAGGGATGCTCGATTGCAAGAAGGCACTTGACGAAGCCAATGGAGATTACGACAAGGCTCTCGACATTATTCGCGTTAAGGGACTCAAGGGAGTAACCAAGCGCGAAGGTCGCCTAACTTCAAATGGTCTAGTAGTTGCAAAGGTTTCTGGCGATCGCGGCGTAATGCTCGAGCTCAACTGCGAAACTGACTTCGTTGCTAAGGGCGAGCGCTTTATCGCACTTGGCGATGAGCTAGTTGATCACTTGCTTTCCTCAAAAACTCCAACGGTTGAAGCATTCCTTGCTTCAACTATGGGTAATGGAAAGACTGTGCAAGCAGTTATCGATGAAGGAAATGCAACTATGGGCGAGAAGATTGAAGTGCGCAACGTTGCAGTTGTAGACGGTCCAGTTGGACTTTACCTCCACAAGACTTCACCAGATCTTCCACCACAAGTTGGCGTGCTAGTTTCACTCGCCAAGGAAGCAGCAGAAATCGGCAAAGAAGTTGCACAGCACATCGCAGCATTCGCACCAAAGTTTGTTAATCGCGAAGATGTACCTGCCGATCTCATCGAGAACGAGCGTCGCATCGCTGAAGAAACAGCTCGCGAAGAAGGCAAGCCAGAAGCGGCGCTTTCCAAGATCATCGAAGGTCGCGTGACCGGCTTTGTGAAGGAAGTTTCGCTAATTGAGCAGGCTTTCGCAAAGGATGCCAAGAAGACTGTGAAGCAGATCCTCGATGAAGCAGGAACCGCCGTCAAGGCATTCCACCGTTTCCGCGTTGGTCAGTAAACTAAGCAGAACTACTTAGCAAGACCACAATTTAGAAAAGGAGCACCCATGCCCGGTACAAGAGGAACGTATCGGCGGGTGCTCCTTAAACTTTCCGGCGAAGTTTTCGGCGGCGAAAAGGGCATCGGTGTAGATATCGATGTTATGCGCGATGTTGCAAAGCAGATTAAAGATGTCGTAAAGACCGGCGTTCAGATGGCAGTTGTTGTCGGTGGCGGAAATTACTTCCGTGGCGCAGAACTTCAACAAGTCGGTATGGATCGTGCGCGCGCTGACTACATGGGAATGCTCGGAACAGTTATGAACTGTCTTGCACTTCAAGACTTCCTTGAAAAAGAAGGCGTCGATACTCGCGTGCAAACTGCGATCACGATGGGACAAGTTGCGGAGCCATATATTCCACGTCGCGCGATTCGCCACCTTGAAAAAGGTCGTGTAGTAATTTTCGGTGCAGGTGCCGGAATGCCTTTCTTTACCACTGACACAGTTGCAGCACAACGTGCGCTCGAAATTGGGTCAGAAGTCCTACTTCTTGCCAAGAGCGGCGTCGACGGAGTTTACAGCGCTGATCCAAAGAAGGATTCATCAGCCGCCAAGTTTGACGAAATTTCCTATAACAAAGTTCTCTCGAAGTCACTCGCCGTCGCTGATGCAGCAGCCTTTAGCTTGTGTCGCGAAAATAACTTACCGATTATCGTCTTTGACCTAATGGCCAATGGGAATATCGCTCGTGCAGTGCGCGGTGAAAAGATTGGCACCTTAGTTTCATAGCCAGAATTAATTACGCTTAATAAAGTTTTCCCACAGCTTTACAAATTTGAGGAGTTAGAAAATGGCAGATGTAGCGAGTGCTCTAGCCGATGCACAGAGCAAGATGGATAAGGCAGTCGAAGTTGCCAAAGACGACTTCGCAACCATCCGCACCGGCCGTGCTCACCCAGCGCTCTTTAACAAGATCATGGTTGATTACTACGGTACCTACACTCCACTTTCACAGCTGGCTTCAATTCAAGTTCCGGAAGCTCGCCTTGCAATTGTGGCTCCCTTCGATAAGGGTGCAATGGCCGGTATCGAGAAGGCGATTCGCGAATCAGATCTCGGTGTAAACCCAGGCAATGACGGCGCGGTTATTCGAGTTGCCCTTCCTCAACTATCTGAGGAGCGCCGTAAGGATTACATCAAGGTAGCCAAAGGTAAGGCGGAAGATTCCCGAGTTTCAATTCGCAATATTCGCCGCGCTGCTAAAGAACTTATGGAGAAGCTAGAAAAAGATGGCGATATTGGTAAAGATGATTTAGCGCGTGGCGAAAAGGAACTCGAAAAAGTTACTTCAGAGCATGTAGCAAAGATTGATGATCTGCTAAAGCACAAGGAGGCGGAACTTCTAGAGGTCTAGAGGTTTTCCATAGTAAAAAGTGTCAGATATTCATTCGATCAACGAAGCGATCAATAAGCGCGCTGGAAGAAAACTGGGACCATCTATCGCAGTGTCCCTTTTCCTGGTTGCCCTAGTTTGGTTTGCCCTATCCTATGAACGCGTAATTTTTGCTGGCCTGGTCTGCATCGCGGTAACCCTCGGAGCCCGCGAACTTTCAAAGGCTTTCGCGCATCGCGATATTTACATATCTTTTCGCGGTCTAGCATTAGCAACGATTGGCCTTTGTTATGCCACATGGGTCGGTGCGGTTGCAGGACTAGCAATTGCTACCGCAATTGCCTTCCCGATCTTGCTGATTTCACTTTTGCGCCGTGGCCCTGAGAAATTTGTCACCAATGCAACTGCAACGACTATGGCGCTTATCTATCTCCCATTTATGGCGGGCTTTTTAATCTTGCTGGCGCGACCAAGCACTGGGTGGCAACGGGTCATGACTTTTGTTGTTCTAGTTGGGTGCAACGATACTTTTGGGTATTTAGTCGGAGTTTTAATTGGTAAACATCCGATGGTTCCAACTATTAGCCCAAAGAAATCTTGGGAAGGTTTAATTGGTTCGATAATCTTTACCACGATCGGTGGTGCACTCGCGTTTCGTTACATCATGCATATGCATTGGTGGATCGGAATCATTGCTGGGCTAATGATCGTGTTTACTGCAACTTCTGGAGATTTGATCGAGAGCGCACTAAAGCGCGATATGTCACTCAAAGATATGGGAAAGCTACTACCTGGTCACGGCGGAATGCTCGATCGCCTAGATTCAGTTCTCTTATCAGCGCCAGCGCTCTGGCTCGCACTTGAACTCGTTAAACGTTATCTATGAACGAAATAAAACTGGTCTTTGATGAACCGGTACAACGCAAGAAAGCCCCAAAACATTTAGCCGACTTTTCACCCGAAGAACGTCGAGCGTTAGCGATTGAGAACGGTCTGCCCGCCTTTCGGGCCAATCAAGTTGCAACTCATTATTTTGCTCACCTCTCAAATGACCCAGAGACCTGGACCGACATTCCTGTAGATATGCGCGGCAAAGTCGCTGAGATCTTTACTCCCAAGCTAATTGAGCTCGTTACTACTCGAACTACCGATGACGGCATGACCCGAAAAGATTTATGGAAGTTACACGATGGTGTTTTAGTCGAGTCAGTTCTGATGCGTTATACCGATCGTGTAACAGTTTGTATCTCATCACAAGCAGGTTGCGGAATGAACTGTCCTTTTTGTGCAACTGGCCAAGCAGGCTTAACTCGTAACCTCACCGCTGGTGAAATCACAGAGCAAATTGTTGCCGCCGCTCGCGCCTGTGTTAACGGTGAACTACCTGGAGGAGAAGCGCGGCTTTCCAATATCGTATTTATGGGAATGGGCGAGCCACTAGCCAACTACAACGCGGTTACGCGCACACTTCGAAATATCACCGCACCAAATCCTGATGGTCTTGGTATCTCAGCTCGGTCAGTAACTGTGTCCACCGTTGGCTTGGTAAATGGAATCGAGAAGCTGATGGATGAAGGCATCAACTGCACTTTGGCCGTTTCCTTACACACACCAGATGACGAACTTCGCGATTCGCTAGTTCCAATTAACTCGCGCTTTAAAGTTCGCGAAGTTTTGGCGGCTGCTGATGCCTACGAAAAAAAGACTGGTCGTCGTTACTCCATTGAATATGCGCTGATTCGCGATATCAATGATCAATCTTGGCGCGCCGATTTATTGGGTCGCTTACTAAAGAGTCGCAACGCCCATGTGAACTTGATTCCGCTCAACCCAACTCCTGGCTCCAAATGGACCGCCTCTCGCCGCGAGGACGAGGAAGATTTCGTTCGAATCCTCGAAAGTTATGGCGTGCCGGTGACCGTGCGCGACACCCGCGGACGCGAGATTGATGGCGCCTGCGGACAGTTGGCAGCAGCCGAAAAGAGTAAATAGACTCGACTGCATGAGCATCCAAGGAAATAGCATCAAAGAATTGGCAGCAACCTACGAATCAGCAACTCAGTACTTTCTAAATTTGGCGCGAGGTGTGACCGCAGACCAATTAGATGTAAAGCACCCTGAAGGTTGGTCAGCGCGACAGATCATTCACCACCTTGCCGATTCTGAAGCGCAGTCATATGCGCGCTTGCGTCGCTTGGTTGCCGAACCAGAAGGATCAATTATTCAAGGCTACGATGAAAATCTCTGGGCAAATGCACCTCAACTCGGTTACGAAACAGCACCAGTTGAAAATTCAATAGCAGTATTCGCTGCTGTTCGTGCTGGATCTTTAGATATCGTTAAGCGCCTTCAAGAATCTGATCTGGAAAAGTCTGGTGTTCACTCTGAATCCGGACACTACACAATTGCAAAATGGCTAGAAGGTTATTCAAAACATCCAGTTGATCATGGAGATCAATTAATCCGCGCGGTAAAGGGGCAGAACTAAAATGAAGAAGTTGCAGAACTTTGTTAATGGAAAGTTAGTTGACTCATCTTCAGGCGAGACAACTACGTTAATCAATCCAGCAACCGGACAAGCATTCGCAACTGCTCCAAATTCAAACGCCGCTGATGTCGACAAGGCAATGTCTGCAGCAGCCAACGCTTTCACCGAGTGGCGTGATTCAACCCCTTCCGAACGCCAGCGCGCGCTTCTAAAGATTGCCGATGCGCTCGAATCGCGCGCCGATGAAATCATCGCCATTGAATCAGAAAACTGCGGTAAGCCAATTGGCCTGACCACATCCGAAGAAGTTCCTCCAATGATCGATCAGATCCGTTTCTTCGCTGGCGCTGCCCGTAACCTTGAAGGTAAATCAGCTGGTGAGTACATGAAAGGTATGACCTCATTTATTCGCCGCGAACCAGTCGGAGTTTGCGGACAAGTAACCCCTTGGAACTACCCAATGATGATGGCGGTTTGGAAGTGGGCTCCGGCAATTGCAGCAGGTAACGCAGTTGTATTAAAGCCAAGTGATACAACACCGGCATCAACGGTATTTATGGCTGAAGTTATGGGTGAATTTCTACCTGACGGTGTAATAAACGTAATTTGCGGCGAACGTGAAACTGGAAAAGCAGTTGTCGAACACGCAACTCCCGCCATGGTTTCAATTACCGGTTCAGTTCGTGCGGGTATGGAAGTAGCCGGAAGTGCTGCCAAGCAGTTAAAGCGCGTCCACCTCGAACTCGGCGGCAAAGCTCCAGTTGTTGTTTTTAACGATGCAGATCTGGATGCGGCAGCCGCCGGAATTGCAATCGCCGGATTTTTCAACTCTGGTCAAGATTGCACCGCTGCTACTCGCGTCTTGGTACAAGAAGGCGTTTACGAAGAGATGGTCAAACTCCTTGCCAACCAAGCCACCAACGAGATCGCTGTTGGAATGCCAAATGAAGATGTAATCGTTGGCCCTGTAAACAACGCTGCTCAATTTGAAAGAGTAAACGGCTTCCTTGATCGCGTTCCATCGCATGCACGAGTAGTTGCAGGTGGGGCAGCGCTAGATCGCCCAGGTTTCTTCATCGCTCCAACTGTTATCGCAGATCTTCGTCAGCAGGATGAGCACATTCAATCTGAGATCTTCGGACCTGTAATCACGATTCAGAAATTTAAAGATGAGGCAGAAGCGATCGCACTCTCCAATGGCGTCGAATACGGCTTGGCATCATCTGTCTGGACAAAGGATCACGGAAGCGCGATGCGTATGGCCAAGGCTTTTGACTTCGGATGCGTCTGGATCAACACCCACATCCCAATTGTTGCTGAGATGCCACATGGTGGATTCAAGCGCTCGGGGTATGGCAAGGATCTCTCTGCCTATGGTTTTGAGGATTACACCCGCATCAAGCACGTCATGACCAATCTCAACGTGTAAAAATCAGGGCAAATTTTCGCTGAATCATCGCCAAATAGTTTGGCGCACAGGGCAAATCAGTTACATAATGAGCCCTGCACAACCGTCCCTTGTTCCGGCACAAAAGGAGCCCATTTACATGGCTAAGAATTCACCGCTATCTCCAGAAGCACGTTCCATAATCAATGCGCGTGTTTCACGCCGTGCAGTACTCGCAGGAATCGGTGGCGCTGGCGCCGCTGGTGCGCTCGCTGCATGCGGATCAGGCGGAAACTCTGCCGCATCAAGTGATGCAATTCGTTGGGGCAACTGGCCACTTTATTTAGATTTCGACGAAGCAAATAAGACCTATCCATCACTTGATCAATTCACCAAGAAGACTGGCATCGATGTCAAATATTTCGAAGATTACAACGACAATGATGAATTCTATGGAAAAGTACAAGCACAGCTAAAGCTCAAAGAAGATATTGGTTATGACTTGGTCTGCCCAACCGACTGGATGGCAGCGCGTTGGATTCGTCTTGGTTATACCCAGAAGTTTGATGCCGCGAATATTCCAAATAAGACAAATATTCTCGACACACTTGCGTCCCCTTCTTACGATCCAAAGCGTGAATCTTCACTAACCTGGCAGGGCATCATGGGCGGCCTCGGTTGGAACGTCGAAAAGAATCCAAAGGGATTGCGCACACTCGATGATCTCTTTGCTCCGCAGAACAAGGGAAAAATCGTGGTTCTCACTGAAATGCGCGACACCATCGGAATTATTTTACGTTCGCAGGGCGTTGACCTTGCAACTGTCACAGAAGATCAATTTATGAACGCGGTTGACTTCATGTCCAAAAAGATTGCCGACGGTTGGATTCGCGGCGTAAAGGGCAACGAGTACGCTGAAGATTTAACATCAGGCGATGCCACAGCAGTAATCGGTTGGTCTGGAGATATGTTTATTCTGGCAACTGAAAATAAAGGTAAGTTTGACTTTGCAATCCCTGAATCAGGCGGAACTATTTCAGGTGACAATATGATGATTCCATCTACTGTTACCGCCGAAAAGAAGGCCCAAGTTGAACAGTTAATCAACTGGTACTACGACCCTGCTATTGCTGCCGAAGTTGCCGCTTACGTTAACTACGTAACGCCAGTTAAGGGCGCACAAGCTGAGATGGAAAAGATCAATCCTGATCTAGCAAAGAGCGAATACATCTTCCCAAGTGATAAGACGTTAAAGAATCTCAGCGTCTTCCGTTCACTTACACCTGCTGAAGAAACCAAGTGGTCTGAAGCCTTCCAGAAGGCCTCCGGCAACTAAGTGTCATTTGATGCAAGCTCTGCGCGCGGAGATCTAGTACTAACTCGAATCACTAAAGAGTATGGTGATTTCAAAGCGGTAGATGATCTTTCACTTACTATCCCTCAAGGATCTTTCTTTGCTCTACTCGGTCCTTCAGGTTGTGGCAAGACAACAACCTTGCGCATGATTGCAGGTCTTGAAGAACCAACATTTGGCAGCATTCATTTAGGTGAAACAGATATCACGACAACTAAGCCGTACCAACGGCCGATCAATACGGTCTTCCAGAACTATGCGCTCTTTCCACATTTAACCATCTTTGAAAATATCGCCTTCGGCTTGCGCCGTCGCGGCATCAAAGATGTAGATGCAGAAGTAAATAAAGTTCTTAATTTGGTAGAACTTCCGCATCTTGCAGGGCGTAAGCCAACTCAGCTCTCAGGTGGACAGCAACAGCGCATTGCATTAGCGCGCGCTATCGTAAATAAGCCAGCGCTCTTGCTTCTCGATGAACCTCTCGGAGCGCTTGACCTAAAGCTTCGTCGCCAGATGCAGATCGAACTCAAATGGATCCAGAAAGAAGTTGGCCTTACCTTCGTACACGTCACTCACGATCAAGAAGAAGCCATGACAATGGCAGACACCATCGCAGTTATGAATGAAGGAAAGATCGAACAGATGGGTTCACCAGCAGATCTTTATGACAACCCGAAGACGGCATTTGTAGCTAACTTCCTTGGTCAATCAAACTTAATTAAGGGAACGATTACCGGCAACGATGGCGATTCACTAATCGCCGATTTGTATGGGCAGAAAATCTCACTTCCAAGACAGCGCTCACATGCGGTCGATAACTCAATGTATGCAGGTATTCGTCCCGAAAAGTTCCGTATCTCGCTGCTAAACACACCAATTTCCGGAAACGTTCTATCGGGAGGCCGAATCGAAGATGTTTCGTATATCGGTGTATCTACTCAATACCAAGTCGAAATGCCTTGGGGGCAAGAACTTATGGTCTTCGAGCAGAACGATGATGGGGTCGCTCCATTTAGCAAAGGTGATGCTGTAAACATCTCGTGGGAACCAGTATTCACATTCGCCCTTCGCGGCGATGAAGATGTGACCGCTGGCTCTGAAGTTACTCCTGATGATCTAGACGAAGAGTAAGTCGCGACCGCAATGGGGAAGATTCGTACTCCTTACCTGCTACTACTGCCAGGTTTCGGATTTCTCTTTACCTTTTTCATTCTTCCTATCGTTAACTTGGCGCAAACTTCAACTCAGACGCCTGTTGGTGGGGGAGATACCGGTCAATACGAACAGACTTTTCGTTTTCAGAATTATGTTGATGCTTTTGTAGAGAATAAGGAGCAATTTGGTCGCTCTTTTGTATACGCAATCATCGCAACATTCTTAGCTCTAGCTATTTCCTATCCTCTTGCTTATGCGATCGCTTTTAAATCTGGAAAGTACAAGAACTTCTTCCTAGTTTTAGTCGTTGCGCCATTTTTCACTTCTTTTTTACTTCGCACCGTGGCTTGGAAGCAGATTCTTGGCGAAGAAGGATTTGTAGTACCGACTTTGCGTGACCTAGGAATTATTAGCCACAGCACGACTCTAACTTCGACCGCTTTCGCAGTCGTAATGGGTATGACCTACAACTTCTTACCATTTATGACCTTGCCGCTATATGCCTCAATCGATCGTATCGATCCGCGCACTCTCGAAGCATCGGGTGATCTATACGCAAATAGCTTCACAACGTTCCGTAAAGTTACTTTGCCGCTATCAATGCCCGGCGTTGTAGCTGGAACTTTGCTCACCTTTATTCCAGCAGCAGGTGACTATGTAAATGCTTCAATTTTAGGAAGCCCAAATACCAAGATGATCGGTAACGTCATTGAATCTCGTTATTTCAAGATTGTTGATTACCCAACAGCGGCGGCGCTTTCATTTACTTTGATGGCCGCCATCTTGATTTTGGTAACGCTCTATATCCGCAAAGCCGGAACGGAGGAGTTGGTATGAATAAGAAATTAGCCGACGTTTCAACTCCAAGAATTTCATCATTCGTTAAGTTTCAACGATGGTTTGGGCGCAACTTAATCCGCGTCTATATGTTTATCGCATTCACCTACTTATTTATCCCAGTTGCCTACACCTTTGCCTTTTCATTTAACGATTCCGGCAAGAGTAACTTGGTTTGGAAAGGCTTCACTTTAAACAACTGGCAGAATCCTTGTGGCGCTCCAGAAGTCTGTAACGCGCTAGCCAATTCAATCAAGATCGGTTTCCTAGCAACGCTCTTTGCGACAATTTTGGGAACTATGATCGCATTCGCTATCGGGCGCCATAACTTCAGAGGGCGTTCCACCTCAAATCTTTTAATCTTTTTGCCAATGGCCACGCCAGAAATCGTTCTTGGTGCATCGCTGCTCTCACTTTTTCTAGTTTTAAAGATCAACCCAGGTTTCTGGCCCACTGTTATTGCTCACGTGATGTTCTGTATCTCATTCGTAGTTGTAACTGTAAAGGCGCGAATCGCCAGCCTTGATCCGAGATTAGAACAAGCGGCTATGGACCTATATGCAAATGAAGTGCAAACATTCCGCCGCGTTACCCTGCCATTGGTTGCACCAGGTATTGCAGGAGCAGCGCTTCTAGCATTCAGCCTGTCATTTGATGACTTCATTATTACCAACTTCAACTCGGGTACGGTCATTACCTTTCCAAAATTTGTTTACACTGCAGCGGCCCGTGGAATTCCCGCACAGGCCAATGTAATTGGTTCAGGAATGTTCTTCTTAGCGCTTGCGATCGTGACCGCGGGGCAGATTCTGAACCGTCGCAAAGTCCGCTAATATAGAGTTCAACTACTAGTTGTAATTGCAGAGGTGAGTTCCGGGTTAACCGGAAAGCGTGATGGCGACCATCGATCCATCGATTCTTAAACATCTATCCCATATGCAGCCTGAGCTTTATTGGCTCGATGAAGATCCACTCGAACCGCTCCCACATCCAACGTTAGTTGGGGATGTAACTGCTGATCTATGCATTGTTGGCGCGGGTTACACCGGTCTCTGGACGGCGCTTCTTGCCAAAGAGGCAAATCCAGAACGCGAAGTCGTTCTCGTCGAGCAGAGTTGGACTGGTGCCGGAGCATCTGGTCGTAACGGCGGGTTCTGTAACTACTCACTTACTCATGGATTTCTCAACGGTTACCGCAGATTTAAAGATGAGATGGCAGTTATCGAAAGACTCGGTCGCGAAAATCTTGATGCCATAGAAGCAACAATAAGAAAGTACGGAATCGAATGCGATTTCGAATGGAATGGCGAATTGCGAGTCGCCGTCGAAGATTGGCAAATCAAAGAACTGCGCGAAGAAGCGGAATTGCGAAATTCATTCGGTGATAACGTCGAATTATTGAATCAAGATCAAGTACAAGCGCGCATTAAATCGCCAACTTATAAAGCAGCGCTTTGGGATCCAGATGGAACTGCCTTAGTTGATCCTGCCCGATTGGTTTGGGGGCTAGAACGTGCCTGTATCAAACTTGGAGTAAAGATTTTTGAAAATTCACATGTTGATCGCTTAGAGCAAACAAAGAACGGAATAATTGTCCACTCGTCGTACGGAAGTGTTTACGCCGCTAAGGTAGCTCTGGCAACAAACGTCTTCAAATCCTTAATAAAGCGTGCCCATAATTATGTTGTGCCTGTTTACGATTTCCAACTAGTTACCGAGCCACTGACTGCTGAGCAACTCGAATCTATCGGTTGGAGAGATCGCGAAGGAATGTCAGATGCTGGAAATCAATTCCATTACTACCGCATGACCAAAGATAATGAAATTCTCTGGGGCGGATATGACGCGATATATAACTTCCGCGGCAAAGTTCGCCACGAGTACGAATCCGATGCCGAAACCTATGCACACTTAGCTGGCGCATTTCTGGAAACTTTCCCACAATTAAAGGGAATTAAATTTACTCATGGTTGGGGTGGGGCAATTGATACTTGCTCGCGCTTCTCACCATTCTGGGGCACCGCATATCGTGGCAGAGTTGCATATGTACTCGGTTACACCGGACTAGGAGTTGCATCCACACGTTTTGGCGCTCAGGTAATGCTTGATCTTCTCGATGGTTTGGATAATGAGCGAACCAAACTTCGAATGGTCCGAAAGAAGCCAATTCCGTTCCCTCCGGAGCCATTTAGATTCATCCTGATCCGCCTTACACAATGGTCTATTAACAAGGCTGATGTGAACGGTGGTAAACGAAATCTCTGGCTCAAATTCTTAGATTCACTGGGCTTAGGTTTCGATTCTTAAAGATTTACAACTATCCTTACGAAATGGCTAACCACGGCAATATGTACGGACCTAGTTTTACATTTCTAGGTATCCCGCAATGCGACCTTGACGACCCCAAGAGCTATGCCGATGCCGATGTAATTATCGTGGGCGCTCCAATTGATTCTGGAACCTCTCATCGTTCGGGTGCGAAGTTTGGTCCACAGGCAATTCGTGGCGGTGATTATCTACCGCACGATGCGGAACGTCCCCACTTAGCCCTTCGAGTAGATGCGTTAAAAGCGCTAAAGGTTTACGACGCCGGCGATTTAATGATGCCGCCAGGAGATTTAGTTTCATCTCTAAAAGTTCTAGAAGCGGCAACTGAAAAGATTTCTCGGGCCGGAAAGATTCCGGTAATTCTTGGCGGAGATCATTCGATTGCATCAGCCGATGTCGCCGGAATTGCAAAGCATCGCGGGCTTGGAAAGATTTCCATGATTCACTTTGATGCACATGCCGATACCGGCGAAGATCAATTTGGTGCACTTATTGGGCATGGAACACCTATGCGCCGCTTGATTGAATCTGGATTTGTGCGCGGAGATCGCTTCTTACAACTTGGGCTTCGCGGCTATTGGCCGGATGACAAAACTTTAAATTGGATGCGCGATCAAGGAATGCGCTCATATGAAATGACTGAGATCCATCACCGTGGTTTAAGTAAAGTTCTCGAGGAATCTTTTGCAACTCTTACCGATGGTTGTGACGGAGTCTTTCTCTCGGTGGATATAGATGTCGTTGACCCAGGTATGGCGCCAGGAACCGGAACCCCTGAACCCGGCGGTATGACTTCGCGAGAACTTCTCGAAGCTGTTCGTCGCATTTGTCTTGAGCTGCCAGTTGTCGGAATCGATGTGGTGGAAGTTGCACCACCTTTTGATAGCGCCGACATCACAGCAATTCTCGCCAATCGCGTGGTGCTCGAAGCGTTATCTGCGATCGCCAAACGTCGCAACGGTACGCCGTATTCACCAACTCAAAATCTCTTAGATAGATAGCGAAGCAGCTTCGGCGATGAAAGATCTAGTAATCCTTGGTTCGACAGGATCAATCGGTGTTCAAGCACTTGAAATAGTTGAAGCCAACCCATCTTTGTTTCGTGTAGTTGCAATCACCGCTGCTGGTTCCAATCCTAATGTGATCATTGCTCAAGCAAAGAAATTCAACGTTGCCGTAATCGGAGTTGCAAAAAATGCAGAACTCATAAAAAGTGCACTGCCTGATGCCACAGTTATTGATGGACCACTGGCCTCAACGGAGATTGCAGCTATTACTTGCGACGTTGTGCTAAATGGAATAACTGGCTCTATTGGTCTTGGTCCAACACTGGCAGCTCTACGAGTAGGAAATCGCGTAGCTCTTGCAAATAAAGAATCACTGGTTGCTGGCGGAGAGTTAGTTACGTCGCTAGCTAAACCAGATCAGCTATTGCCTGTGGATTCAGAGCATTCTGCGCTGTGGCAAGCGCTTATGGGCGGAAAGAAATCTGAAGTCTCAAAGTTGGTTTTAACTGCAAGTGGAGGACCGTTCCGCGATCGCAGCGATTTATCAGGGATAACTGTGGCAGAGGCGCTCGACCATCCAACTTGGTCGATGGGTCCGGTCGTAACAATTAACTCGGCAACGCTGGTAAATAAAGGTCTGGAAATAATTGAAGCGCATTACTTATTTGATATGCCGTATTCACAGATTGATGCGGTAATTCATCCGCAATCTGTTATTCACTCGATGGTGCAGTACGTAGATGGTTCTACGCTTGCCCAAGCATCGCCGCCAAATATGAAGGGTCCAATCTCTTTCGCAATTAACTATCCCGATCGGGTCAAAGCAGCAACAACCCCGATCGATTGGACACAGTCACATACTTGGACTTTTGCACCTATAGATAACGAACGTTTTCCTGCAATTGATTTAGCTCGTCGTTGTGGAACTTTAGGTGGCGGATTACCTGCAATCTTTAACACGGCAAATGAAGTTTGTGTAGCTGCCTTTGTTGATGGAAAGATTGGCTTCACCTCAATTGTTGAAACCGTCGAAGAAGTGGTCCAGAAATTTGGCGCCAAATCTGCTGGCGCCTTGCGCGATCTCGCCGATGTCAGTGCAATCGAGGAAGATGCGCGAAGTATCGCCACCCAACTTCTTCAGAAAGCAGTCCGTTAATGCAGATCATCGGAATTCTCGCCTT
>Ga0214923_10004995_pt1 | contig 15634 bp, 12 predicted proteins | sample LL1510_MetaG_FD_177993 | JGI IMG/M metagenome (GOLD analysis project Ga0214923, IMG submission 177993) | Freshwater microbial communities from Lake Lanier, Atlanta, Georgia, United States - LL-1510 | ecosystem: Environmental > Aquatic > Freshwater > Lake | place: USA: Georgia | collected...
ACTCATTCTCCTTTTTGTCTTTGCCTACCGCTTGGCCATTCTTCCGTCGTCCGCTGCATACAAGGCATCGATCACTCCCGAGCCATCGCTCGAGTTCATCCTGAGCTTGCTGCGCCACGGGACGCTGCCCGCGCTCTCCATCGTGATCGTCCAAGCCTGCAATGAACTTATCGTGACGCGCATGCTCATCGTCAGTACGCTCGGAGAGGACTATCTGACGCTGGCCGATGCAAAGGGCCTGAAGCCACGTCACATCCTCACGCACTACGCCCTGCGCAACTGCTACCTCCCACTGGTGACAGCGTTTGGCATCAATCTCGGACGGATTATCAGTGGAAACGTTCTTGTCGAACGCATTTTCAATTACCCGGGAATCGGGAATCTGCTCGTGCAGGCAATCGCGATCCTTGATTTCAATACCATCCAGGGAATCATCGCACTACTCATTTTTGCGGTGCTGACCGCAAACCTCGTGATTGACTTGCTGCTCCCTGTTCTCGATGCGCGGGTCAAGAATTGGTAACCGGGAGATATTGTGCATGTGGCATACAATTATTGGGCAACTCCGTACCAGCGCGAGACTGCAGTTTGGATTGGGCTTGTTAGGCCTTTTGGTGGTACTCGCCATTGTCCATCCGCTGGCGTCCGGAGTGGTTGGCAGCCAGGACGCAGGTGGAGATCCACTAGCCATAGCGGCGTACCGTCCTTGGCTGATGCCAACAGGGTCCCATTGGCTCGGGACCGACCGGTACGGGCGGGACATCCTCGTGATGTCGCTCACTGGCCTCTCTGCGTCACTGCAGGTCGGGCTTATCGCTGGCCTGATTTCAACAGCAATCGGCGTGATCGTAGCGTTCGTTGGAGGTTACAAGGGTGGGGCGTGGGACAGCACGCTCCGGACCGTGACCGACATGTTTCTCGTCATCCCGAGCCTACCCCTGCTCCTGGTCCTCTCTGCCTACGTGCGTCGGGTCTCCCTTGCCCAGGTGGGCGTCATGCTGGCAATTTTCTCGTGGGCATTTGCGGCTCGGACCATGCGTGCGCATGTGCTGAGTATCCGTAGTCGGCCGTATGTCGATCTCGCACGGATCAATGACGCGAGTGACATGGAGATCATTTTCCAGGAGCTTCTTCCGAACCTCCTTCCCTACATTGGTGTAGGTTTCGCCAATGCTGCGATCAACAGCATCTTCGGCCTCGTGGCGCTCGAGGTGATCGGCCTTGGTCCTGCAGGCGTCATCGACCTCGGAATGATGATCAATTTCAGCATCAATTGGGGTGCGATGAGTTTGGGAGCCTGGCCATTGTTCATGGCGCCGATAACGCTTCTTTCACTGCTTTTCATGGCTCAGCAGCTCGTGAACATCGGACTGGAAGAGGTCTACAACCCCCGGTTGCGGTCGGTGGCCGGAGCATGACGTTCTCAGGCACTGCCGGAGCAACCCTGCTGAGCGTGCGTCACCTGACCGTCGAATATGCCACGGTACGAGGAAGTGCCCGCGCGGTTGACGACGTTTCACTTGACGTCAACCGCGCGGAAATTGTCGGGATTGCCGGCGAGTCCGGGTGCGGAAAGACGACACTGACCAGTGCGATTCTCCGCCTTACCCGGCCACCGGGCCGAGTGACGGCCGGATCAATCAGTCTGTTCCCCAGAGGTGGCGCTCCCGTGGAACTCATCGGTGCAACCGGTGAGGAGCTTCGTTCAGTCAGGTGGCGCAATGTGTCTTACGTCCCTCAAGGTTCAATGAATTCCCTCAACCCTGTCATGCGTGTGGGCGAGCAGTTCAAGGACGCCATCACGCACCACGACGGCGAAAGGGCCGCGAATCTTGATGAGAGAATATCCTATCTTCTGGATTTGGTTGGGCTTGGGGGGCATGTAGCCAGGATGTACCCGCATGAACTGTCGGGAGGCATGCGCCAACGTGCGATCATCGCAATGGCTATCGCCCTTGAGCCCGACCTGGTCATTGCCGATGAGCCAACAACGGCCCTTGACGTCAACGTGCAGCGGGTCATTATCCAGACACTTCGTGACTTGAGAGATCGCCTAGGGATGTCACTGGTCGTTGTCACGCACGACATGGCCGTGCATGCTCAGCTCGCTGACCGCGTGGCGGTCATGTATGCCGGAAAGATTGTCGAAGACGCCGGGGTGCGTGCGATCTTTCACCATCCAAGGCATCCGTATGTCCGGCGATTGATAGGCGCAATTCCGCGCGTCGGGGGCAGTCGGTCGCGCCTAGACGGAATTGACGGGGCTGCGCCCAGTCCGCTCGCGTGGCCAGCCGGCTGCCGGTTCCACCCACGCTGCGCCGACGCACTGCCCGAGTGCTCCACCGTCATGCCTCTAATGGCCGTGACAGGAGCACCAAATGGTCAGCATTTGACGAGGTCAATGGTTGCTTGCCACCTCCATCCGGCAGACGCAATCCCTACCGATGTGTCAGTGCTCGAGGTTGCGGCACCGTCGCAGAAGGAGGACCGGTGACTTCGATACCGACGCCTGCATCCACCACATCCTCGGCGGACGCAGGGACCCGTGAGGCGGCGTCCGCACGGCATCTCCGGATGGAGGCCGTAACACATTCCTTCCGGGGTGCGGCGTATCGCCATCTTGGCGGCGAACTAGTGGCGGTCGACGACGTATCAATGTCCCTCGCTTCAAATCCTCCCCAGATTGTTACTCTGGTTGGAGAAAGCGGTAGCGGGAAGAGCACGGTCGCGAGAATGCTCCTCGGGTTGCTCAAGCCCTCAGCGGGGCGGGTTACCTTTGACGGCGACGACATCTACCAACTCTCACCGCAGGGACGCTCCGCATTCCGGCGCGCCGTGCAAGCTGTCTTCCAAGACCCGTACGGGATCTTCAATCCGTTCTTTCGCGCCGAACGGGTGCTCTGGAAAGCGGTTGATCGGTTCGGCATGGCGCGCAACCGGGCCGATGCCCTGGCGAAGATCGAGAAATCGCTGGGGGCGGTCCAACTCCGGCCCACCGACGTGCTCGGCCGCTACCCTCACCAGCTTAGTGGTGGTCAGCGCCAACGGATCATGCTCGCCCGTGCCCACCTTCTCCAGCCAGCTTTCATCGTTGCAGACGAACCGGTTTCAATGCTGGATGCTGCCGTTCGGGTCCATTTCCTGAACATCCTTCTCGACTTTCGCACGCAATACGGAATGAGCACACTATTTATCACGCACGACCTGTCAAACGCGTTCTACGTGGGTGGACATTTACTCGTGATGTCCCGCGGACGGATCGTGGAACGAGGTAGCACCGATGATGTGTTGATGCGCCCGGCACATCCCTACACGCAATTGCTCCTTGCATCGCTCCCGTCGTCGGATCCCGACGTCCGCTGGACTGACAGGATGACGGCCACCGAACAGACCACCGCGAAGCCCTCACCTGGGCGCTCGCGATGCCTGTTTGCGGAACGGTGCCCCCATGTGATGGACCGCTGTTGGCATGACGTACCTCCGACGTACGCAGTTCAAGGAGAACCGTCAGCGGGCACCGGTGTAGAGACCGGTGCCGTTCACCTGGGTCCGGGTGCGGATGTGACTGCGGATGAGCAAAGTCATTCAGTCGCGTGTTTCCTTTATGACCCCGCCAAGCGGACCTCGCCTCCACCTGATTCACTTTCTGGCAAAACATGAGGATCCGTCTGACGACCTTGGCAATCGCGATCCAATTGGTGTTGGCGTCCGGATGTGCCATACGGGTTGGCCACTCGATGGATCGGCAGTCTGCGGATGTGGCGGATCCGTTGCCAACGGTCGATCAGGCGGTGGTGGCCCAAGCGACTGCCCAGCCTCGAGCTGATCCAGGCGCAATTCTCTCGTGTGACTGCCTTGATCATCGCTGATGGACCGTCGCCTGGCATGTCCTTTGGCTCTTCAATCGGAAGCCGCCGTACTGGCAAACTCGTGACAGGGCAAACCTGGTCCTGTGGATGCTTTTGATCTGTGTGGTGCGCCGATTTGAAATCCCGGTGTCGCCGGTCGTGACTTGTGACAAATCATTTCATTGTGTGTCATGTCTTTGCCCCTGATTGGCAAAACGGAAAGGGAAGGATCAAAAATGACTGGTAAGGGTATCCCAAGGAAGGTGCGCATTGGTTTTGCGTCCGCCGAGCACTTGCATTTTTCTACTCTGATGCGTGCAGCTCTTGAGTGCAACGCTGCGGACGTTGTCGGGATGTCTGTCGAGGACGCAGAACACCGCGCGTTCCTCTCTGAGCGGTTCCCTACAGTACCGGTATTCAGTTCAGATCTCGAATTGTTTGATCGAGCGCAACCTGAGGCTATCGTGACCACTCACAACAACCGGGACGCCGTGGAGGTCGTTTGCGAAGCGGCTCGGCGTGGCATGCACGTGATGAAAGAAAAGCCGATGTCCTCCACCCTCGCGGGGGCGGACAAGATGATCGCCGCGTGCAGGCGCAATGGCGTGCGCTTAATGGTCAATTGGCCCACCAACTGGTCACCCGCCCTGCACCATGCCAAAGAACTGGTGGACGCGGGAACCATCGGGCAGGTCTGGCAGGTTTACAACCGGTCGGGTCATGGAGGTCCACCGCACGACTTCATGAGGAGGGACCCCGTTGCCAGGGTTGGATGGGGATGGCTCATGGACCGCGAGTTGAACGGCGGAGGTGCATCAGTCGATTTCTGTTCGTACGGCGTGGTTGCGAGCCTCTGGCTAATGGGACGCCCGAGCAAGGTCACGGCATTCGGCGGAAAATACTCACAGGAGCATTTCACGGTTGATGACAACGCTACCGTCCTGCTCGGATATCCACATGGACATTCGGTGGCGGAAGGCACATGGACTCAGCCTGCGGCGGCCCACCGCATCCCCCTCATGATTTACGGGACCGAAGGTTCCATCGCCGTGACCCGGGGCAACGAACTCCAGCTGGCTGTACGTCCTGCCGCGGGCCAACAGGCTGATGCAAAAACAATCTTGGCGCCTGACCTCCCACCACATCTCCAATCGAGTGTTGCGCATTTTGTACACTGTATTATGTCCGGTGACGACTTTGTTGGACTGGTGAGCGCCTCTCTCGGCCGTGACACGCAGGAGGTGTTGGAAGCGGCAACGATCGCGATGCGGAATGGGAGTACCGTTTCACTCCCGCTTCCTGGGTTTCTCTATTAAAGCCACAGGCGCACAGGGTGCTGGCCCTTCCAAGATGTCCTCGGCACAGACTAGCTGGGGACCTCTGGAAGCGTTTCAGCACCTTTCTTTACTGCGTGATCTCTGCGTTCCTGAATGGCTATTGTCACATTGAAGTGTTGCTAATTATAAAATATTTAATGAATTATGGTATTCTGGTCCGTACGCAATACTTTCCGCATGACATAGCGATCCGACCACGAGCATGTTTGATCCGGTCAGCCGAAATCGACAACGCATGGAAGCACTGGGCGGTTGACAACCAGTCATACGGGAAGACGCTCGTCGGCTGGGGCTCGAACCCAGAACCAACAGATTAAACGGTGCCGCCGGTCTTATTATTGATCACCCATGGCCTGGATACATCGTCATATAGTCATCTACTGGATATCATCCAACGCGTATCCGGAAGGTTCGAGCTTGTGCACGGGTCAGTTCGAGAAGCTCCACATGTCAGTCACGTCACGAAAACGCAAGGGGCCCGTTCCTTCAACAAACACCGTCGTCGGGGCTTTGGCGCGGACTGTAGTCGGGATGCAAGCCACCGATACGTAAGGCCGGTCACGACAATTCAGCCGAGTGCCGCGTGACCCTTCCGAGCAGGTCGAAGAGGGTATCCAACTGACCGCCCCGCACCTGACCGCCATCGTCGAGGATTTCACCAAGGCCCGGGGCAATTGGCAAACTGACGGCAGCCGCATGGAGCCTGTTCGTCGCGAGGCTGATGCCGACTGGTCGGCGGTGCAGCCAGCGGCTCCAAGGCTTGCCGGGGCGACTGTAAGCGTGCTCCGGTCGGCGGACGCGCCTGGGCATCGCAACTAGCGAAGCGGATGAGCCTTTGGTCGTTGCCGGCGCGGGCCTGACGGACATGGGCGACCCGCGGGCCACATGGTTCACGGTGGCCTAAGCGGCGATCTTGTGGGCGCTCGGGGAGTTCAAGGCGGAGAGGATTGCCGTCCCCCCGGATCCTCCCCGCCCTCGTCCGATCCCAGGCTGCCTTCAGGCTGCGCCGGAAATGGCAGGACGAGCCACCCGTTGCGCGTCCCCAACTACTCACCTCGAACGGTTGCCCCGGTACCGGTGATGGCAAGAACCAAAACCGTACCGGGCGACTCCCTCACCACACTCCCAGAGAGACATCCAACCTATGTCAAGGGCGGTGCAATCCGGACCCATGTGCCTACCGCTTCGGTTCCCACCCAACAGGCTTCGCCTTGTCTCGTTCAAGTTTTTCAAGGATGTCCTGCAGTTGTTGCATTGCCGTGCTCACCGGCATCGGACTCTTATCATCAAACATTGCATTCTCATAAGCCTTGATGATCTGTTCAGCATCATTGAACATTAATGTAACTGGTTGGAGCCGGGAATAATCAAGAGCCCCGGTCACATTCTCTTCGCGCTGCGGCGTATCGGAACGGATGAAATCCGGAGCGGCTGCAGCCGAGCGCCGGGCGGGTACGGCGCGTCCGGCCTTGTTGAAGATCTTCGCCCCGTCCCCGGATGCAAGCCACTTCGTGAATGTCCAGGCCGGTTCGGGTTGCTTGCCACCCTCGGGCAATCCAACCCCGTCCGCCGTCTCACGGGTGTATCGCTTCCCGTCGATGGCCTTCGGGAACGGAACGATTTCCGTCTCCATCTGAGGTCGGGTGTAGAGTTCCCGCAGATTATTCGGGTAACTCAGCCACATCGCCGAGCGCTCATTCAAGAACCCATTTCCCTTGAATGCGCCTGCAAGATCATCTGTAGTTGGGAACAGCCGGTGTTTTCGCTGGAGATCAACAAACCATTCGTACGCTTTGATATTGTTGACACTATTGAAAATCCACTTTCCCTTGGCATCGAGGAAATCCGCACCCCGGGCCCAGAGAAACGAGACATTCCCGCGGAATGACGGACGCGCAGTCAGGGCCGAGGTGCGGAGCAGCGGCCCCCCAGCCTCAATGGTCGTGACCTTGCGGCTCATCTCCAGCCAATCGTCGATGGTCCAGTTTCCGTCAAGCGGTGGAGGGTTGATGCCTGCTTCCTTGAAAAGCCGCTTGTTCACGTAGAGGACGTCTCCGCCCGTATTGAACGGAAGCCCATAGAGCTTGCCCTGACCAAACATCCCTGATGTCCGGTCGTACCGCATGGCCGCGATGGCGCGGGGAAAAAAGTCCTCGGGCTTGAGTTCCTTGCTGTCGCGGGCAAACAGCGTGTCCAGCTCCCGGTACATTGCCTTGTCCGCGTAGAACGGCAATGGCTCGTCGTCAACGCGCCACGCATCGGGTGCGGAACCGCCGACAAACTGGGTGAAGTAGACCGGCAGGCAGTCCTGGGCGCTTGCCGTGCCGGCGGTGCACGGTTCATAACTCACGGTGATCCCGGTTCCGAGGGTGTTGAACGAGGCGACAACCTCGGTCCAGATTGCCAATTCGGACCCGATTCCGGCGGCGGCGAACCGGATCGTCACCGGCGCCTTGGTGCTGGCAGGAGCGGGACTCGCTACCGGTTCGGTCCCGCACGCGATGAGCATCCCCGTGCTTGCAACCGTGCCCGCCTTGGCAACGCCAAGCATCATTGCACGCCTGGAGATCGGGTTCGCCCGGGGGATTTGCCTGAGTATCATAGTCATATCCTTCACTTGGTGTTTCACTCGAAGAGCCTCCGTGGTCAACTCCGCAGGCGCGCCACGACCGCATCATCGAGCTCGACCCCGAGACCAGGTCGTTCGGGAGCCTTCATCCTGCCGTGTTCGACGAGGATTGGCTCCTTCCAGATCGGGGTGTCGTCGCGAAGCGGATGCGGCTCGATGTTGTATTCCTGTGCATACATGCATCCGGGAGTACTCACCCAAAGATGGAGGTGGGCGATCGTTCCGATCGTCGGCTGCGTGTTGTGGACGGTGATGGGCTTGTTGAAGGTGGAACACAGTGCGGCGATCTTCTTGAATTCGGTGATGCCACCGCACTTGATGACGTCCGCCTGGATGATGTCCGCATGCCCTTGCAGGATCAGGTCACGGAACTGCCACCGCTGGTACTCCTGTTCGCCCGCGGCAATGGGAATGTCAACCGCGTCAGCAACCTGCGCCATCCCGGCGTAGTCGTACGCCGCGACGGGCTCCTCGAAGTGCCAGACTCCCAGTTCCTCAAGCCTCCGGGCAATCTTGATCGCCGTGTGAGGCAGGTATGCATTGTTGACGTCCACAAGGATGTGGAAGTCATCACCAACCAGCTTTCGCATGGCGGAAACCGTTGCGATTGTCTGGTCGAAGCCACGATCAAACATCCACGGGGTGGCCGAATGGATCTTGTATCCCGAATAGCCGAGTTCCTTGAACCCGAGTGCCCGTTCCGCTTCCTCGTCAGGGCTCATGTCCCGGCGCATCGATGAGGCATAGACTTCTGCGTCGGGCCGTACCGCTCCCCCGAGCAGCTTGTAGAGCGGTTGCCCGCATGCCTTGCCAACGATGTCCCAGAGTGCCGTGTCTATGCCCGCCATCGCCTCGAGCTGGGCACCAGTCGGTCCAAGCTTGTAGGGACGATGGAACATCTGGTGCCAAAGCAGTTCGATATCAAACGGGCTTGCGCCGATGATCAGCGGGGCGAGCGCCTTCTCCACCATCACATGGGTGACCAAGGCGTTCATCGGGCTTACCTCGCCGATTCCCACCAGGCCCTCGTCGGTATGTACTCGCACAAAGTGATATTTATCGAGCAAGACGATCGACTCGACTTGGGTGATTTTCATTTCGGTCTCCTTCTCCTGACTGGGCGTGCGGTGCTGATCAGGTGTTCAACCAACCTGGGCGGTGACTGCGCGGTACCGTTGGTAGTTCCGGATCGCTGCCGACCAGGGAACGCTCAGTGCTGCCAAACCGGCCTGCTGAACCCAGGCCCTTCAGGAAGCGCGATGCAACCGTTGTCGAGTGTCGCTCCGTCTGGCAGGTAGCCACTCTCCATGTAGAGCGCGTTTGGCATCGCAGCGAGCAGATGCAGATGCGGCCCGCCACCGTGCGAGGCGTATTCCACGTCGAATGCATCAGCCATGGCGGCAATCTCGAGGCATTCGGTCGCTCCCCCGGCACGGCGGAGATCCGGTTGCACGACGTCGACCGCCCGCCGCTCGAAGAGGTCCCTGAATTGCCGCTTGCCAAAGTCGTTCTCGCCGCTCGCAATCCTGATATCCAGGACGCTGGCGAGTTCGGCAAGATGGGCATGGTTGTCCGCCCGGAGCGGTTCCTCGAACCAGTAGCACCCGAGTTCCTGGTAGACCCGTCCTCGCCTGATCGCCTCCGGCAAGGCGAAGGTCTGGTTTGCATCGACCATCAGGCGCAGGTCCCGCCCGGTGATCGACCGGACTGCCTCGATCCGCTCGATGTCCTCCTCGAGCGTCGGGGCTCCGACTTTCATCTTCACTCCCCGGAAGCCCTGGGCGACCGCCTTCTCGGCAATCGGCTTGAGTTCCTCGACCGAGAAGTTGAGCCAGCCAACCATCGCGTATGCCGGGATCCGGTTGCGGACTGGACCCAGGAGACGCCAAACCGGCGAGTTGAGCGCATGACCAACGAGGTCCCAGAGCGCGATATCGATGGCTGCGATGCCCATGAGCGCAATCCCTGCGGTGCCGTGATACTCGGTCAGGGACGAGAGTTGGTCACGGATCCCCCGGATCAGGAATGGATCCTGACCGATGATCGCCGGGGCGAGTTCATCCTCGATGATCTTGGCAAGGATGCCCGGTGCGGATCGCAGACGCCCGAAGCCGGTGGATGACGTCCCGGTAACCACGTCGGAGAGACCGTCCGACCCTTCGATGCGGACTTCAACCAAGCCACCGCCGTCGAGCAGCTGGAGGGCATCCCTGATCTCCCGCTCACGCGGTGGAGCAACGGAAAACGCTACCGTGACCTTTGTGATTTTCATGACCAGTCCGACCCCTTCCTCTGGAAAGTCCCAGGCAGCGAACCGCCCGCTGGAACCCCGGCGCTTTGGTGGATGCATCCGTCGTACGGCGTGAAGACACGTCCGGATGGAGGTTCCGGCAACCCAGGTACGCGTCCTTTCCCGGCACTGGATGTCATCACGCTCCATCCCGTGTGCCATGGGACCACCTTGGGAACGATGCCGGGCCGCAAGTCACGCCTAGCAAACTGACGCCCCTTGACGCTCCGTGAAAGGGCAGGCAAGGCCAAGGCCAGCGGGGTGGCCCCACCAGCCTGTGGGATGGACACGCTGGCTCCCGGGATGCACGACCGGTAGCCAACCGGGATGCACTCAGACCGGGCTGACCCGCGTCTCGCAGCCAATGATCGCCGACCTTGGTGCACGTTCCCAAACCCACCTGCTGGAGACGGATCTACCACTCGAAGTAGCAATTTCTTTATAGGAATCCCCACTTGCCGGTACCGGAATTGTTTCATTGCCTGGAGTGGCAGCGTATTCCAGGCACCCTACCATGTCAAGCCATTCGCGCTATGTACTCAGGTCACGTGCCAGGGTCCTTCCGCCCGGGATGCGCAAAGCCGTCCACGCTTGGGATGCTGGGCGGGTTCGCGCGCCAGATGGCAACCACGACCGGGTTAAGGTGCGAGTGAAGGAACCGGAGGGATTGGTTCCCCCAGGGTTCCTTACCCAACCCCGGCGCCCGCGACGGACGCAATGGTTCACGGAGGTGAGTTTGGAACCCGCACCTGATGACTGGTCCTGCCACGTCCGATGCAGCCTGAAGGCAGCCTGAAGGCAGCCTGGGATCAGGCGGGGGCGGGGAGGCGCTGGGGGGCGGCAAGGCCGGCCATGCTCGCGGTGAAGACCCCCCAGGGATTCGAACAGGTCCAGTCCGTGCATCCGGCAGGTCGCCGTGACCGCGGACTTGCACCCAAATAGTGGACAGTCGCCAGCGCACCGGCCACACTGGCCGGGCAAGGAGACCTCATGGCCCGTCGACGCATTGTCCCCGTGCCGGTACCCGCACAGGGACCGGGAACGTCCGCCACCGACCAGCCGGGACCTGTCACCGCCACCTTCGCTGATCTGCCCATGCCGATCAACCGGCCGTACGTTGCCCCGTATTCCGCGGAGTTCCGCCACCAGGCGGTCCTGCTGACCCGGTCCCGCAACGTTCCCGTGAGCCATGTTGCCCGGGAACTGGGCGTCAGCATTGATAGCTTGCGCGACTGGATCGCCCAGGCCCGCCACGACCCGCGCCAGCTGCGCCAGCTGCACCAGCTGCACGAGGGAACCTCCGAGACCGGGCAGGCCGAACTGGTCCGCCTGCGGGCGGACAACCGCCTCCTCCTGCGCGAGATCGCGATCCTGCGCGACGCCCTCCGCATCGTCGCCAGCGAAGGCATCTCCGCCGAACGGGGCAGGCGGTGACCGTCCCGCCCGGCACTGGCGACCAGGGCGACCAGGGCGACCAGGGCGACCAGGCGGATCTCCCCACGCCACTCCGGTTCGCGTCCGTCGCCCGGTTGGCGTCACGCTGGCCAGTCGCCACCCTCTGCCAGGCCATGGGGGTCTCGCGCTCGGGGTACTACGCATGGAAGGACCGCCTCCGGCGCCTCGCAGCCACCAACCCGCGCCGGGTGGCCTCGGATGCGTTGTGCGTGGCCATCCAGGACTGCCATGCCCGCAGCCGGGGCACCTACGGCAGTCCCCGCATCCATGCCGACCTCGTCGCGCACGGCATCCGCTGCAGCCGGCGTCGCATCGCCGGGCTGATGGCCGGCCTCCGCCTGCGCGGCTGCCGGCGCAACGGCCGTCGTGCCCGCCCGGGTGCCCGGGTGTCCGGAGCGTGGGCGCTCCGGCCCGTGCCCTTCCGGCGCCCGACCTGGTCCGTCGTGCCTTCGCCGTCAGCGGGATCTCCCGCACCAACCACGTCTGGGTGGCCGACACCACCGCCATCCGCACCGGCGAGGGCTGGCTGCACCTCGCCGTCGTCATCGACCTCCGGTCACGACGGGTCGTCGGATGGGGCGCGTCTGCGGCGCTGGACGCCACACTGACCGGGAACGCGTTGCGCATGGCCCTGCACCGCCGGCGACCGGCCAGGGGCCAGGAACTTGTCCATCATTCCGACCGTGGCAGCACCTACACCGCCCGGGCCTTCCAGGCACTCCTGCGACAGGCCGGCATCACCTGCTCCATGGGGAGGCCGGGCACCTGCCTGGACAACGCCGTCGCGGAGACCTTCTTCGCAACCCTGAAGGTCGAGCTCATCCACCGGCGACCCTGGCCCTCACGGGCCGACGTGGTCCAAGCCACCTTCGACTATGTCGAATCGTGGTACAACCCGCACCGTCGGCACGGGAGCCTTGGCTACCTCAGCCCCGTCGCCTTCGAAGCCTCCCAACCGTCTGCCCCGTCCGCTCCCAAACCCATGACTGTCCGATAAATGGGTGCAAGTCCAGAGGAGATGGCGGTGAACATGGTGCGGATGGTGGCGCCGTCATCGTCGGCGATGCGCTTGGCGACGGCCTGGTCGGAGATGGGGAAGCGGGGGAACCACCAGAGGCCGGCGCCGGAGAGGAGGCGCCAGGTGCCGGCGATGGCGGAGGAGCCACGCAGGATGCCGACGAGGAGGCCGGACCACAGGGCGAGGGCGGGGAGGATGCGGGGTCGCCCGCGTGCTGGGACCGGGTCGGGTGCCATGCCGGCGACGAGGTCGTGCAGGATGGCCTCGACCTGGTCGAGGGAGACGTCACGCGGTGTGCCGGACACCGGCGGGAGCGAGGGGGCTACGGGGTGTTGCGGGCGTCGTGAAACCATGCGGCAGGGTGCCGCGTTGCCGCATCACGCGGCAACCAATGCACCCGTCCGGCGATTTAGTTGGGACACATGGCGACCGGGAGGTGGTTGGTCGTGATAACTGGCAACCACGAAGCGGGAAACGCGCGCGTATCACGCCCCTTTTCCCAGAGGTCCCGGCCAACGACCTCACCGCCGTCACCCGGGACCAGCCGTTTGACCTTTCCTGCATCCAGCTTCCGTCCATCGGCGGTCTCGTCGAGCAAGACGAGGCGCTTCCCCCTCCACCGGGCAATTCCGGCAAGGTGGCCTGATCCATCACCCGGGTTCCTTGACACCATCAGGACATCTGCGTCGCCCGTTGTGACATACCCCGACTCTTCCCCACCGAGCGCCGCCATCACGACCGCCATGAACGTGCCCTTTCCCGCACCCCCCGGGCCGTGCATCACGAACAACCTCCGTTCCCCTCCAGTGCCCGTCAACGCCGCACCGATGACCATCTGCAGGAAGTCGCGGACCTCGGCGTCTGGCTGGACCCGAAACAGGAACTTTGTCCAGTGATCGGGAGGCACCTTCCCGGAGAGTGGGATGTACTGGGCCGGACGTCCGTCGTGCATGACCATTCGCGTGGAGAGGTCACTGCGGTCGTGGGGATACACGGCTCCTGTGTTGAGCGCGATGACCCCGGTCCCGACACACAGGTCGTTGCGATCTCTGTCTAGCGCTGCGTCCTTCACGGCAATCGCGGGGAAACCCTTGACCAACGCGACCATGGAATCAAGGCGTGCTCTGGACCGGCTCAACCCTAGCCACTTCTTGCGATCCTTCAATGCCTTTGTTTCAGGGATCCCGATGTCCTGGAGTTCGTGGTCCAGGACGCTGGTCGCGCGGTGGCGCACCTTTTCAGCGGGCACCTCGATCCATCGCCTGCCGTCCCACTCGATCCACCGCTGTGAGTCCGTGACCCAGCGGAAATCCTCTCCGGCGCGCTCCACGAAGAGCGCAGCCGCGTCGGCGTCGGTCAGATGCTGCCCCCGGCTTTCCGGATCGCGATGCTTTTCGCGGGCTGGCGTTGTCGGCGGAACCGTGAGGGGTGATCCGGTCGTTCCGGTGCGCTTGGGCTCCCAGATGGGCGCAGCCGACCCAAGGAGCAACAGGTCTTGAACGGTCCCGTTCCCTGCGTCAAGCCAGTCCGACACGTCACCGTGCTCGGGAAGACCCTGCAGTTCGAGCACCCGGACCGAAGCGGCTACTGGCGCGACCCGTGTGGCGACCTCTTCGGCGATCTTCCGCCCAGCGTCGTCATTGTCAACGAGGATGATGACGGTGCGACCTGTGAGTGGCGTCACGTCCAGGCGCGCGAGCGACGACTTGGCATTCGTCGTCGCCACAAGCCCTTCTTGGTGCAGGCGGTCCGCATCCTTCTCGCCCTCGCAGTACCAGACGGCCTTGCCATCCGGGGCGGTCCTTGCGATGTCTTGGAGGTAGTACAGGCAGAGAAAGGGGACCTTGGCTTCTGGCACGCCCGGTGCCCAAGAACTCCCGGTCCAATGCGACTGGGGGAATTCCTTGCGTTTCCGGCCATCGGCTCCGATCGCTTCCCGTCTCTCGACGCGGTGGCGTGGATTTCCCTCGGCATCGGTGTAGGTGTAGGAGCACACCTGCCGGAGACCGACACGGTCCATTGGGACCGGCGCATTGCGAACGACCGGCGCGGGAGGACGGGTACGGGCGGTGTCTCCGCCAAACAGTGATGGCCATCGTCGCCGTATCTCTTCCGTCAGTTCCCGCTGGTCACACCCGCTAAAACATTTCCAGAGCACCGCACCGTCGGCCATGATGGACACGGACAGCGAGGGAGACCCGTCTTCGTGGTTGGGACAGCGCACCTTGGTGGTGTCGCCCTTCGGGGTCCCGCCGCAATTGCGGACGAGTTCCTCGAACGCGGCTCGGCCCTCAACGAATCCCTTACCGCGCATCGCTGGCCTCCGGTGCCGCCGGTGCGGCAGGAATGGTCCCGAGGGTGGGGGTCGGAATCATCAGTTCGATTACCTGCTCTTCTCGCCGGCGCGCGCGAGTTGGCTCCGGACGCACTGCATCACCGGGACCCCCGGGGGAACATCCGAGGCGGGGGTCCCGGCTGTCTTGGTCGTTGGTGCTGTCCGGGCGGTCTACGGTGGGAGCGGCGACCGAGCGGCGCTCAGGGCGCGGCCTAGCCCGCGCCTTGCGTGTTGCAGCCGATTTCATCGCGAGGCGCAAGAAATGCGCCTTCTTGAGGTGCTCTGCGCGGCGCAGGCGTTCGGCATCCGGCAGGACCCCGTCCGGGTCGGCGATGCGCTCGAATGACGAGAGGAACGCCCCGCGTGCGGCCGCGGTCATCGCCCGCGGGTCGTTGCGGGAGTGGGCGGCGTGGGCACCAAGGCGACCGCGCTGTGCGTACGAGACCCGAGGTTCCTGCCGTCGGGTGACTTGTCGTTCCATGAGAGGTTGCTCCAAGTTGACCTGTCTATTGGCAGGCGCGGAAAGCCCGGGTTCATGGCCGGTATCTGGTTGCTGATCGGTTGCCACGCTCATCGCTTTCGCAACCGGTCAAGCGGTGACAAATCCCGGTAGGCGTCACGGGCGCGCTCTGCAGCGGTACTTGCCGCGTAGCGGCCTACCATTGATCGTGATTTCCATCCGGCGAGGACCATCAGGTCGGTCTCCTGCCCGCCGGCGTACA
>Ga0214923_10004997_pt1 | contig 15633 bp, 5 predicted proteins | sample LL1510_MetaG_FD_177993 | JGI IMG/M metagenome (GOLD analysis project Ga0214923, IMG submission 177993) | Freshwater microbial communities from Lake Lanier, Atlanta, Georgia, United States - LL-1510 | ecosystem: Environmental > Aquatic > Freshwater > Lake | place: USA: Georgia | collected 2015-10-15
CCTGTTGTCCCCGGAACAGCTCGTAAATATTTAAATCACGGCTGGTAAAAAATACAATTATAAAGATTACATTCTAAACTAATAATAATGGGCTTAGGGTTATTATTATTAGTTTCTGTAGGAAAAGAAAATATTTATCTTTCTTCCCAACCAGAAATAACCTTTTTTAAAACATCGTATAAAAGATATACTAATTTTTCTATTGATAGTATTGCACAATATTTCAAATCAACACCAGATTTTGGTCGTCGTGTCACTGTTAACTTATCAAAGAATGCTGATTTATTAGGTTTAATTCATTTATATGTTCAATTACCGGATATTATTAAAGAAAATCATTCAAAATTACCTACCGGTGTTAAACAATTTGCTTGGACTAAAAAAATAGGTTTAGCTTTATTAAGTTATGTTGATTTAGATATTGGAGGAATTTTAATTGATAGGCAATATGGAGATTATTTAAATATTTGGGCTGAATTAGTTACGAATTTAGGTCTTAAAAAAGGTTTAAATAAAATGATCGGAGATGTTGATATTTTAACAAATTATACTAACGGTAAAGAATCTTATGATTTATATGTTCCTTTAAACTTTTGGTTTTGTCAAGATGCTGGTTTAGCATTACCTATTGTAGCAATGATTCATAATGATATAAAAATTCATGTTCAATTTAATGATTTCAATAAATGTTATGTTCAATCACCAACAAATTATATTCAAACAATAGAACCATTTACATTATTTAAACCAGGTGAATTAATAAGACAAACAATTGGCTCTACAATTGCAATTGGGCGTTTTGTTTATTACGATGCTATAAATAATAATCTTTATTATAATAAAATAAGTAATGATTTTTCAATACCAACTACAGCAAATGATATTAATTATGTTATTATAGGAGATGAAACTAATTTTCAACAAAATATAAGTCCAAATAGTATTGTTGTTATTGATGAAGATTATTTTCCATATAATCTTCCATCTATTCAAACAGCTTATTTGTTAGTTAATTATATTTATTTAGATAACACTGAAAGATTTTTATTTATTACAAATCCTCACGAATATTTAGTACCAGTTCTTCAAAATATTCAACCACAAACTTTTTATTCTACAAATATATTATATAAAATTCCATATGTGAATCCAGTGAAAATTATTTTTTGGCGTGCACAATTAGTATCTAATTATAATATTAATGATTTATTTAATTATACATTGAGTCCATTGTTATCAACAAAAGATAGAGTTATAGAAAACGAGTCTCTGGTAATTAATTCTATTAATAGAATGGAATTAACTAAACCAGAATATTATACAAATGTACAAATATATCAAAATAAATTTATGTCATCATCAAATGGAGTTCATATGTTTTCATTCTGTATTAATCCAATGGAATATCAACCATCCGGAACTATTAATTTTAGTAAAATTGATGATTCATATTTAATGTTACATTCAAATAAATTAATAAATTATCAAAATCCAATAACAATTGCTTCTTATGGAATTCAATTAAATGTATTTCGTGTATTAAATGGATTAGGTGGTTTAGGATATTTTTTATAATCAATTTTCCCAGGACAAACCACACATACCACTCATAATTCTTAAAATTTGATATTCTTTCACAATTGTTTTCAAGATAACAGGATTTGTTACTACTTGAGAATTATTTGTTGTATTTATAACTATATTATCTAATAATGAAAAATTTAAATGACCAGAAGGTTGATTTTCCAAAGGATACATCGCAAATGTATAACCATAAAACCCGTCGTCTATAGACGTAAAAAACTTTTGATATGGTACAATCTTTGAAAAATATTTAATATCAATTGGCGTAAATAAATCACTACCGTTTGACTGAATATTCATAATATTAATTGGTGATACAGGAGATTTAATAGTTACAAATTTATAAACTTTTGTATAATATAGTTCTAAATTGTATTTTTTTCCATCTATTGATGATATATTATTTTGATATTTAGTATCTATATATAAAGTTAATTCTGGATTATATTTTGAAATAATTAATGATTTCATAAAAGTTATGTATCTAAATGATACTTTTAATGATGCTTCTTTTATTACTCTTTTCATTATTTTAAAATCTGATGCATATGTATTTGGTATTTCGTTGGTGTATCTATTTGTTTTAATAAATTCTAAATATAATGTTTTAACATTATTATATTCAATTTGATATTTGTCTAATTCAATTGTTGTATTATAATAGACTTTATCATTTGTACCAATTATATTCGTAATGAAAAATATATTTTTAATCAAATTCTTAAAAAACATCTTATTAATACTATTTGTACTATTTATCAAACTATTTGGATATTGTTTAAATCTTTCAATAATATATTCATGTTGATTTTTACCAAATAATTCTTGTTCAGCTGTATCTAATAAAATACCATCAATATTTACTTGAATATTTATTTCTGGTATACTATTTAATTTATAATTTGTATTTGTAACCAATTGTGATAAAGGATTTATTTTAAATCTTAATGTAACATCTGTATATGGTAAAGATAACAATGGAATAAACAAAGTTGATATATTATTAAACCAAAATTCCAATGGAATTACTAATCTCATTTGTCCATCGTGATCATAAACTTGTGTAAGTTTATTTAATTGTTTTCTTTTTTGTGGATCCTTATAAAATTGATATTGTATATCCATAATATCACTATTTAATTCTTCAATAACTTGGTCACCAATCATAAACTCTATTTTTTCAAAAAAATTCTTATATAATTCATCTACAAAATACGCTGGTTCACTTTTAGTTATTGTAGTTGTTGTAGTTGATGTAGTTACTGTTAATTCAGGTGTTGGTAATAAAATTTGCGAATCATATGATTTTTGTAAATTAAAAATAGAATATTTACTTATTAATGAATATCGATTAATACTATTTTCTGTAAAAGTAAAATTTGTTATATTAAATAAATTATTTTCTTCTATTAATAGTTGATACTTTTTTATTTTGATCCCCGATAAAGAGGGGATCTGTTTATATAATTGGAAAGCCATATATGTATTCTGAATTGTTGTAGCAGTTATATTTATATATGTCACAGATGTTTCCATTATTGTAACTGATGATATATTTTCTATTAAAGTATTTGTAATAATACATAGTGGATCTACAGATAATATCTGTCCTATATTCATTGAATTATTATTTATTATTACATTTGTATTAGAACTTATAGCAAGAATTTTTATAGGATTATTACTTAAATCCGATATTTGATAAATATATTGACCTAGTTCTTTACCATTTTTATCCGTTGCTTGTAAGTAACCATTTTCATTTAAATCAAAATCATTATTTAATGTAATTGTTATCAATTGATTATATTGTGGTTTTTGTATATATTTATCAATAATAATTTGTTTTAATATTACACTATTACTAATAGGTGTTTCCCAAGATATTTTAATTATATTATTTGTTATAATTAGCGCATCTACATAAATATTATTAATCAAATATGAATAGTTGTTATCTAATACTAAATTATTAGGTATTGTAAATGATAAGATATTATTACTATATGTATAATTTGATATATCAAAAATATTTATTACCCCACCAAATGAATGATTATGAACATCTTCATCATGAATATAATAATCAGTTAAAAACTTTGTTAGTGTTGGTGTAGTTATAACATTTGTTGAACTATGAACAGGATAAATTGTAATATTACGTAAAAATTTATTAATATATACATCTGCATCTTTATTAATATCATATTCTAAATCAAATAAAACGAAACAACTTGTTTGATCATTAATAGATACTGTTTGATTGAACGTATACAAAAACGTATCTAATTTATTTAACGATGTTATTAATTCAGGAGGATATTCGCCTATTTTTGCATAATGGACTAATGTTTTAATAGTATAATCAGTTTGTAATGTATTCACTAATACGTTTAATATATTTCCATCTATAAATTTCATATCTTTTACTTGTATTTCATCATTTATCATAAAATTATTCATAACATTTTGAAGATTAATATAATTTAAATAATCGGTAATTGGTTCTGTTAATACAAGTTGATATAATTGACTATTTGTATCTTCAATATTTGATTTTTTAAAAACGACAACTATTTTTGGAAAATTAAATGTAGTAATTGTATTATTAACTGTTAGTACTGTATTTGAAATATCTATTATTTTAATATGTATATTATTATCATAATAATAAATTGTATAATCCGTTGATAAAACATCTAATGTAACATTTAAATTAACAACTGTTATATTTGTTATATTATTTGATATGTCATTTGATATATTATAAACACTTATTGGTATTTCTGCTTGAATGTATGATGATAAAGTATCTAATTTAATAGGTGAAATCAAATAATCATTAAACATTTGTAATTCTGTATTTTTATATTTTAAAGTTGTAAATGAATTAAGATTAATAGATGTAATATTTGTTGTATAAACATAACCTATTAATGATGCAGATAAATCATATGTTTTATATGAACATATTGAAAATTGATTTGTGATATCAAAATCTTGTGTTGAATAAAAATTAATTTGATTATTATATACTATTGGATTTTCAATAGTAATATTTGGTGTTAATGTATTTTGTCCTGATAAAAAATCAATTTTATAAATAGTATATGCTTCATATGTATCATCTGTTAAAAGTATTTTATATGGATATAATCCATTTGGTGTATCAATATTATAATTATTATTATATGGTATATTTGTTAAATATAAATATTGATTTGTTTCATAAGGATATGAGCTTATTATATTTATTTCATTGTATGAACTATCGTATGTAATTTGATTAGTTATAACATTAACTCCTAATAAATCAATATTATCAACAGCTAATTCTGTTTGTAAATTAGATAAATTAATATTTAAACTGTTTGAAGGATCATATAAATTTGATTTTAATAAATTTAATAACAAATCAGCAAAATTTTGTGTTGTATTTGTTGACTTACGTAATGATGTTTTAATATTTTTATATTCTTGTGATAAATATACTAGTTGTTTTAAAACTGCATCTATTTTAACACCATATACTGAATTAGATGTTTTATTATTTATAATATTAGTTATTTCTTTTTTAGCTGAATCTAAAACACGCTTTACTATATATTTATTACTACTACCACTAATATCAGTTATAACAAATTGATTATTCAAAATTGTGTCTAATTTAATAGTATTCAAATATAAATTAGTTCCATCAAATCTTATATTTGAACTAATATCTTGTGCAAAATTATTAATATATATTAATGGATCATCCCAAAATACTTCATATTTAAACAAGGTGTTTAATGCATTGTATATCTTATTTTGATAATATACAGTTTTCTTATATGTTTCAAAATTAAATTTGGGATCAAATAAATAACTAGAAATATCATTAACTTCATTTGTTGTAAATGAAATAGGATCAGCTAAACTTGGTTCTGGTAAGTTTTTATTTTGAAATGGATATCTAATATCTGCATATGATATAAAGCCAGATTGATCATCAAATAAAACTAATTGACTTTGTTCAATTATATTATTTAAAATTCCCGCTATAGTCTTTTTATTATCAGCGTTCTCTGGATCTTTATTAAATGTAAAAACAGCTAAAATATCATCAAAAGTATAATAACCATTATCTGGACTTACTATTATATTATCTACATAAAAATTTGATATATAATAATTTTGTGTGACTTTATCAAAAAATAAATACCACCACAAATATGTATCCGGAATATAATAATAAAAATCTTTTTCTTTTAAAATTACATCTTCTTCTGTTAACATTACACCTTCTTCTGGTGTATTGTAAATCTCATATTGTCTTGGTTTATAACCATTGACATTATTAAAAATTATTGATGAAAAATCGAATTCTATCTGACCAGTATATAAATAAGTATTTTTTTCTTTTTCTGGATTAGTCAAAATAGACCACGAATCCCATGATTTTAATTTATTTAATAAAATACTATTTATAAAATTAGTATCATTAAATATATTTTGAATTTCATCTTCTATATCTAATAAAATCGTTGATTCATCAAAAATATTTGTATTATTATTATTAATATAAAAAATATCAGGATTTGTTACATTAATCTGTGTAGTTATTACTCGCTTTTTAGTAGTTGGATCAATATATGTACTAACTATATTTTGATTTAAATTACTTAATGAATAATTAGAAACAGTTGTATCTGTTTTATTATAATCTGTCAACATATAATAATATGATTTTTTAAATTGATAATATATAAGAGTACTTTCAGATATTATTTCTAAAGAAATAGGTAGTTTAATAGATTCAATTTGAAATGGTCTTGTAAATATATTATTATTTGGTATGATAACTTCAGATTTATTTGGTGTTAAACTTATAATATAATTTGTATATTTTGAATAGATATAATCAAATTGCCCAGGATAATTGGTTGAATATAAATAATATTGTCCTGAAATATTTTGAATAGAACATTTTATTGATTTATCAATATACAAATTTTTATCATTTAAAATACCTGAAATATCAAATCCAGCACCCGGAACGGCTTCTATTTGTACACGATAACCTGGATTTATTGATTCAATTACTCCAATAATATTAATTGAAGGATATTTAGTCCAAATTATTACTTGATTTGATGGTAATGATAAAATTTCTGTTTGTTTATACATTTGTATAGCATAATAACTAAATGTATTATCGTAATTTAAATAAATTGGATATATTTTATCTAAATAAAATGTTGAATTATAATCTTCAACAGGTGTATATAAAAATATTTTATTTGGAAATATAACTTGACATAAATGTGATACAAATTGATTATTAATTGTTTTTTCTAATAAGATATGGTAAGATGTATTTTGTGTAATTAAATTATTGGATACATCTCTATTCCATACATTATCACGAAATTTAACATTTGAATCATGATATATTTGATATGTTTCCAACCAGTCCAAACTATTTAATGTTATAGTATTAAAATTTAAAACAGTATAATCAGTTATTTCATTATTTGATACAAAATAATAATTATAATTATTTGGACTTAAAAATGGTTTTAAATAACTACAAATATCTAATTTATAATTACAATATATATATTGATTCATTACTTTATTAAAATAAATTTGAACAGAAATATTTGATGACAAGTCACTAAAATTATCAGATACTGTAAACACATTACCAATTTTATTTTTAATATTTTTAATTACTGAATTTATCAATATCGATTGATTATAATAAAAATTATAACCCGACAAATCCTCTGTTATTGTTAACTTATTACCAATAATTGATCCATTTATATGTGTATTTTTAATATTTTCAAAATATATTTTAAAAGTTGGTATTTTCATAACTCTAGTGTACAATGCAATATTTGTTAGAGTAGTTCTTGATTTTACAAATACAGGATTCGACGATATATCAACTTCAAAAAATATAAATTCGTTTGAATAATTATTATTTCCAGAGCTATCAAATATTAAATTTATCATTTTACACGGTTGATATGGATAATACAACGAATAAAATCCTTCGGATGTATAAAAAGATGTGATAGGTTGTTTTGTATATATAATTCCATTTTGAATATATTTTATTTGTATAAGATTTACACCTACTACAAGATAATCTCCATTGTTTAATAAATAATTGAAAGGATTATAAAAAACACCATTCTTATAATATAAATTAATCATATCGTTGTTTTTAATTGAAAAATTACTAATATTTGCATTAGACATAACTAAATTATCACTACTATCAATAACAAATTTATAATTTGATGTATCATTAATTGTTAAATTCACAATTGGATCATAATCAGGAATATGAGGTAAAATATTTTGACTAAATAATAAATAATAACCAGAATTTAAGGCAATAATATCATTATTTTTTTTTAGTATTTTAATATCATATGAATTAGTATTAGTATTATTTTTCAATCCAAGTACCTCAAAAATATTATATTGTACCATTATAATGTCACCAATATTCAAACTATTCTTTGTAGCAGACATAGTATAATTTGAATTATTATTAACAATGTTTAACATATTTTTTGTAAAAATTATATTTTTAAGACACCCATAAATATTATAGTTTCCTGGTAAAATATTATCGTCAACAGTTAAAATATTATTTGATGAATCTATATTAATAACATTATAAAAATATTTATTGGTACTGTTAATAGCAATTATATATTTATAATTATCTATTTCATTAAGCGTGATTTGATTACCATTTATATTAGTTTTATTTATAATTCCAATATTTTTTAAATTTGCATATAAAATATCAGATGAATTAAAGTTATATTCTAATTTATTTAAGTTATTATTTGACATGATAATTGGACTATAATATTTTTCAGATGCATATTGATTATGTCTTTTCTTAAAATTGGTTTCGGCTAATAAATATAATTTTCTACTAGATGTATTAGGAATTATCAAATCAGTTAATGTATAAGAACTTGAAATAATTTCAATATAATAAATGAAACCGTTAACCGAATAATAACTATAATTTGGTAAATTAGTTGTTGACGAAAATGTAATAATTTTATTTGAAATACTAGCAGTAGTACCTGTATCAATTAATTTTAAATATTCATTTGGATATATCCATAAATTAAAATTGCCTATTAAATCTAAATTTGTAATTTGCGAACCTCTAATAATACTATCATTAAATCGATAATAATAATTACTTTTATAATTATTAATTATATAATCTTTATTATCATTTGCAACTACCATAATTTGATTTATTATCCTAAACGGTGGTAATAATTCAGATGTAGTATCATATTTTGTACCATAACTATTATAATATATTTTTAAACTATTTTCAGATGTATCTAATAACTTAGTTTGTTCATTAATGTTAATTTGTGTCATATCATCCAATAAAATAGATGTATAATTATTATTATTAATAGTACTATAAAAATTAAAATTATTCTTAGTAAAATTTATTGGACCAATATAATTAAATATGTCATTATTATAATTATCAATATCAAAACTATAAATATCTGTATGATAAGAAATCTCTTTTTTTATTTCAAATAAGTTATTACTAGATGTTTGACCAACTGCTGTATTTGAACTGTCTCCAATTTTCGGCCCTACTTCTATAATATCATTATTAAAATAAATACTAGTATTGTTTGAAGTCCAATTATTACGTGATAAATCATATAAATATTTAATAGTATATTCTATGTTATTTACAATATTACTATTAATAGTATTTTCTAATTTATATTTGAAATCATAATTTTCTTGATATTGATTCTCATTATAAACATCTAATAGACTTTGATTATTATTCACATATGTTATATTATTTTGTAATACTATAGGTACATTCTTTAAATATTCTATTACTTCTGATAATATTTTATTTTGTGGTTTATATATATCTTTTAACTGTTTCAAAATAATCCAAGATGAATCTAATTTAAATTTATTTAAACCAATACCATTTGAAATTTGGTCATATGTTAAATTATAATATTTTGGACTAATTAATGAATAGTTTTGAAAATCAAGATTTTTATATAATGATAAATTAGTATTATTAATTATATTTGAATTTTTAATTACAGTATTTATTGTTACACCTTTTTGAGTCAGTAATGTAATACCATCGTTTAATAAATTTGTATATAATTTATTTGCATTTTCTAATGTAGTTATTATATTTGAAAATGTATCAGTATTAATTAATGATGTAAGATTATCTACTAAATATTTTGTAATAAATTGTTTATTATTTATTATAGTAGGATTATTATTTGCCGGCGATGCATCGTAAAATTCATTAACTAAACTCGTGTATTCAAATACAACAGGAATTTTATTTTGACTGAGATCTCTATAATATTCACTAGAATATACTTCAAATATTTTATTTATTTTATTATTATTTATAGTTATACTCACAGTATTATCTGTTACTGGAAAATTATAAAAATGATACAATGGTTTATTATTAACAGTATTTATTGGAAAAATCATAGGTGATTGATAAAAAGATTGATTCATTTGTAATATAATACTATTTTCTTGATTGTTTGGATTTGATATATGATGCAATATATTAAATAAGTTTGGTGCTAATGTATTAATATTATATAATTCCCACGTATAAGAAGCATAATTAGAAATTGGAAAATATGCAGCACCCGGAAAATAATAATAAAAATTTCCATTAGCATATTTAACAGGAAAAATATTTTTAAAATTTGTTTTAATATTATTTGCAATTAACCAATAAAAATTTTTAGTATTTCCAACGTATGGATTACCTGAAAGATCTAATATACTATTGTAATTACTATCAAGACGAGATCCAACATTACAAATAAATTCTAATCCTAAATCATATCCATTTAATTGTACTTGTTTTATATCACTAAAATTTAAATTTAAATTTTGTATAATTATATTATTTGATATATCAACATTTATTTTTTCATTAGTATTGTTTAAATATAAAATTTCTATTTGATAACATAATAATGGATTATAACTGATATCAATTAAAATAGTATTACCGCTCATATCATTAACTGTTGTAATTTGATTACTTGTATCAAATAAAATATTCGATGTATATGATATGTTTGTATCTGTTAAAATATCAGATGAATTAAAATCAGTAATATTAACAATTGGAATTTCTAAATTTTGAACTAATTTTAAATATATTTGAGGGTTACTATTATACCAATTAGTAGCATCAATTTGTGGATATTTAATAAAATCACTACCGTCAGGTAAATTTACTAATGATGATGGTACAACATCGAAATATAATATTAATTTATTATTATCAAATAAAAATTTTTCCACTTTAATAAATATGTTATTATTTTTAATATACACTTGAGAAAAAGAAAGATTATACCAATTTCTAATTTCTATAATTTTATTAATTGGATCATATAAATATGTATTTATATTAAGTTCGTCGGTAATTTCTATATTTTGATTTATAATATTATAACTAGTATCTTGTAAACTATTATAAGATGAATTACCAATTGTATTTACTGTTAAATTAGATGTATCGTTAACATCAATTGAGCCATAAAATGATTGACAATTTATACTTTTTGCTATTTCGTTACTTATTGTATTTATATTAATATCTCTTGTTATATTTATATTTTGATAAAAAGTTAAATTTTTAATAGGTTGACCATAATCATTCATTTCATAAAATACATTTTGTAATGAATTAGTTAATGTTTTATCTATTTTATAATTATCCAAATTATCAGCTAATCTAAAATAATAGGCAATATTTATTTTATTTCGTAATAAAACTAAAAAAAAGGTATCTGAAAAAAATGTAGTTTTAATAATACTATCAACATAATTATAAAGCAAATATAAATACATTAAATTTAAATCAACTGGTTGTATATGTCCAGAATCATCAAAATTTGACCAATCTGCTTTCATTGTAGAATTTATTGATAATGTTGGATATATATTTTGATAGTATGATAAAATTGTATTTTCTAATAAAATACTACCATCAATATCCATAAAATAATCATCAAAACAAATTTTAGGATTTATTGTATCTGTAAATCTTTCATAGAATACTTTTAATATACACCATGTTTTTTCTTTCTCGCCTAATGAAAGTGTATTATATAAAGTTTTAATACTAATTTCACAATTATTATAATTAACTAAAAATTCATTATATATTTCTAATTCTAAACTATTTAAATCACCATAACTTGTTGTATTATAAATAGAAAATCTTTTTGACCATTCTAAAGAATAATTTAATTGTGATATTGTTTTTGAAGTATTAACGATATTATTAGTATTTAAACTATATTTTTTCCAAAATGTAAATGATTTCACATTAGATGTAAAATCTGGGTATATTGTTTGCAATAAAAATAAATAAAATAATGAATTAAATTTTAGTGCGTTATCTTTATATGTTTGAATTACATAATTATTAATAATTGCATAATTAAATGCATAATCGCTATCATAAATTGGATTTTTAATATATGTATTAGCTAATGAAAAATATTGTTTAATTTCATTTGGAAAATTTAAATATTGATTATTTTTGTAAAATACATTATAGTTATTATAATAATCATAAACAATTTTATTTAATTTTATTGATAAATTATTTACTAATGATTTTTGTGTTATTATTTCTGTAAAATAATTAAATTTATTTCGTTCGTCTAATAATCTCAACCAAAATTCTATCCATTGATTTGAATTTAAACGTAATACCGGTAATATTTGATTTAACGATGAATTTTTTAAAGAAACAATAGGAACATTTAATCCATAATTTTGAGTCGTAATTATATTATAACCAGCTAATAAATTATTTTCTAAATCAAATCCATTAACATTATTATAATTTATATCATTTTTTGATAAATTAAAAAACTGTTCTGGTATTAAATAATATTTGTTAGTAGTTGTTTCATAATATAAATATGTTTTTTGATTTCCATATAAAACACTAAATTCATTAATAACTGTTAAATTTGTATTAGTAGTAGCAGTAGTAGTTTGTGTTGTTGTAACATCAAAATAAGGAATATCAATAATTAAATGTAAGCCTGCAATTAAATCAGATACTTTTTCTATTTTAAATTGATGTGATGAATTAAATTTTTTTTTACCTATATTTTTAACAATTTGTTCAATTGAAAAATTTGTATGTTGTCTATAAGTTGTTTTAAAAAAAGTTACCTCTGGATTTAATGTTAATGGGGCATCTTCTAATCCAACCGATAATAATTGTAATAAACCTCCTGGCATACTATTAATGATATTATTTTATTATTCTCTAAAATAAAATATCGTTTAATTTAATGTACTATTTATTTATTGTTGTATTAGAAAATTGTCCATATTCTATTTCAGCAATTGAATTATTAAATTCTTTTAAAATTAAATATAAAATTTTGAATGTTAAAAGAACTGATAAAGAAAAATATAAAACTAATGAAATAGACACATATCCACAAATATATCTTAAAAAAACTCCATCTAATGACTCATTATTATTAGGAGGTTATAGTAATTTAAAAGAATTCATTGATACGTTTATTAATAAAGAATACAACGAAAAAAATATTACTATATTTAATAAAAAATATTTATGGAATAAGAAAGCTATATTGCGTTTAATTGAAATATTACATTACTAAAATAAAACATGTAAACCATTTTTAATTGATCCAACTACTTTTGACTCGCTATCATAAATCATACCCTTTTCTTTATTTTCATAAAAATATGTTTTTCCTTTTATTTCAATAGTATCTAATAAATCTTCATTATATATTTCTTTTATATCATTAGAATCTTTTGATAATTTTTTTTCTTTGTCATTTAAATATTTGTTTTTCATTTCATTAAAATTTAATTCTTCACCTTCACAAATTAATTTTAATAATTTAATTTTTTCTTCTGTTAAATTATTAACATAATCTTTTTTTATTTTTTTAATATTATCTTTCATTTCTGAATCTATTTCACCTAATAGTGAATTAATTTTCGGATATAATTCTTTAAGATTTTCTGATATTTTCATTATAAGTAATAATTCTTAAAATGAAAACATTTTATTTTCAATCTTTTTATAAACTATGGGTCCAACACAATATTTCATTTGATTCTGTAATATATTGTCCTTGACGATTACACTTAATACATGTTGAATTTTGATTATATGTATTAAGAATAATAGTTTGTAGTCTTTTTGTCATTTCCATTCCTAATATTTTCTTTATTGGATTTTTTAGTTCTATATGTTCTATTTGTTTTATATTCATATGTTTTAGTTCTTGAATCATTTTCTGTAATTCTTCCATTAATTATTATATCATTACTAAGAATTTTAATTTTATTCAATTTTTTATTTATATTTTCTACATCAAAAATATAATCTTTTTCTATTTTAATTAAATCTAATATTTCATTATCATCTAAAGGTTCTTCTTTAAAACAATCAATTAAATTATTATTGAACATCATATTTTTAGTAATGTCGTATATATTATTATTATGCATGTCAAAGTAATTGATATATATAATTTAAATTAATAGTAATTTAAATATCAATTTTTTGACAATGATAATAAATTTTTTTCTATAAAATCAATTAATTCAGAATCTTTCATTAAAGGTTTTAATTTATAATTAAAATATCCAAAAATTTGTTTTCTTTCTGGATGATTTTCATTTTTTAATTTATCATAAATACTTTTATATGTTTCATTCTTATTATATTTTTTCAATATAATATCAGAATATAATTTAATGTCTCTTGTAAAAGGTATACCTAAATACATATCATTTTCTTGTAAATTAGTGAAAAAGTCTAATTGTAAATTAGCATCAGCTTTACATTTTTCAAAATTAACTTTAAATTTATATTTTTGTAAAATATCAACTAATGAAATTATTAATGGATCTTTTATATCAAGATTATTTAATTTTATATAAATATCATCAACGTAAATATTTAATTTAAAATCAATACCAATAGTAAAAAGACCTTCGTTTTCTTTACTCCATCTGAATATAATTTCATCCATAACAAGACTAAAAACTAAATTTGACGATGGAAATCCTGTTGGTAAACCTTTTTTATAAGTAATTTTATTATCTTTGAAAAATAATTCTCTATTTTTTATAATATACATATAATGTTCTGTTAAATTATTTGCAAATAGATCATTTGTTTTTCTTTTTAAACTGGAATTAATTAACTCTTCAATAATATCATATTCACACGAATCAAAAGCTTTTTCAATATCAATTAATATTACATTTGTCATACTCTGTGTATTTTTATCTGCAACTGCAATAACAGAATCTGTCATACCCTTTAATAAATTAGATTTGAAAACAGTAGTATCTAATGTTTTTATTTTATTCAATACTCTTATACACCACAATCTGTCTAATAATTTTAATGGTTTTGAATGTACTTGAATAAAACGATAGTTTCTTAATTCTAATTTACTTTTATTAATATCTTTAATTTTATCAGAAACAAATACTTTATTTATTTTATTCATAGTTTGTGTATTAATTTTATTATGTATCAATAAATCTTTGAAAGCAATATATGATAATTTGATATCATTTTTAGTCAAATCTTTTTTATTTAATCTTACTTCTTTCTCTAAATTATTTGTGTATGTAAAATTACAAATAATTTTCATTGAATCATATTTATCTTCTATATCTTTTTTAAATTTATACAATGTTTCATCAGATGGATTATCTTCTGGTAAAATATTGATATCTCTTTCAAAATTATTATCACTTGACCATAAACTATTTAGATACATGACAAAATCAGCTGTATCTATTTTTTGTTCCACAACTGGTTCCACAACTGGTTCCACAACTGGTTCTACAACTGGTTCCACAACTGGTTCCACAACTGGTTCCACAACTGGTTCCACAACTGGTTCCACAACTGGTTCCACAACTGGTTCCACAACTGGT
>Ga0214923_10004998_pt1 | contig 15629 bp, 15 predicted proteins | sample LL1510_MetaG_FD_177993 | JGI IMG/M metagenome (GOLD analysis project Ga0214923, IMG submission 177993) | Freshwater microbial communities from Lake Lanier, Atlanta, Georgia, United States - LL-1510 | ecosystem: Environmental > Aquatic > Freshwater > Lake | place: USA: Georgia | collected...
ATTTACTGCAGGTGCAGGTGCAGCTGCAGGTGCTGGTGGTATCCCATAAGTAATTGCAACCGATCTTCCAAATAATTTCATCATTATTTTCTTATTTATTTCTAATTCTTGTTGTTTACATTCTGTTTGATTAACCCAAATATTAGATTCAGGGACAGGTAATCTATAATAAAATTGTTCTTCTTCTTCTGAAAATATACTTAAATTTGGATTTTCACTATAAAATGATAATGTATCCATATTATATCTTAAATTATCAAAAGGAGGATCTTTATACAATACAAAATTATCGTTAAATAAAAATCTTTGCTCACCTGAAAATTTACTATATAATAAAAATATTTCAGATATATTATTAGTATCAACAATAAAATTATTAAAATCTTTTATATTACTTTTTATAAATCTATCTTGATTATTTACATATTCTTGTAATTCTGCAATTTTATCGGTAAATGCTGTTTTTGCAGTAATCTGTACTGTTTTTTTATCATCATTTAATAACGGATTAATTATTTCATTGAATTTTTCTAAATTTTTATCAAGATTATTATTAACCAATTTAGAATTATTAATACAAGATTTAATTATATAAATAGCTGCATTAAATAAATAAATTGTTTTTCTAATTTTAATCATTCTTTGAGCATATGTTTCAATTGGTAATTGACGTACTTTTTCAAATTCTATAAATATTTTATCAAAAATTGGTTTTATTTTATCGTTATATAAATGATTATTTAAATTTTGATAATTTGGTATAGTGTCTGGGTTGATGTAGGAGGTTGGTGGTTGAGGTTGTATTTGATTTATCGGTGGTGGCCAGGGTTGGGAGTTTATAAAAATTATTTGTGGTGTATTTGGTGGTAGTGCTGCTGCTGCTGGTAGTACATATACTATATTAATTTGATTAATTTGATTATTATTAACTGAATTTAATATATTATTTAAATATTGTAATAAATTATCAAAATATCCTGTTATTGGTATTAATTGCACAGGTGGAACATTTAAAAAATATATATTATTATAAATATCATTAAAATTATTATATAATTTAGTAATATTTATATTATATTCATTAATTTCCTTGATTAAGTTTGGATAATTAATTATATCTTCATTTAAAAAATTATTTATTTTTAATCCATTTATTGAAATTTGAGTTAATGTACTTTTAAAATTTTCAATATTTTGTTTAATAATATCTATTCTATTACGTGCATTATTATCAAATGGAACATTATAGGGAAACCCTAATTGTGGAACACACCCATTTAAATTTATAGGATTTGCAGATAATGGCTGACCACTAAATATTCTATTTAATCCATTATCTATATATATATATAAGTCTGTTGCATTTAATCTACCTTGATTATTTGGTATTAATTGTGATCTCATTTTTAAATTATCATCAAAAACTTTAATAATCTCATCTAATTTATTAATATCTGCACCACCATATTGTAATACATTACCACCTCTAAAATTTTGAATTCTTGTTTCAATATCATTAGGATTTATATCAGATGATCCACCATAGAATAATCGTTGATTTAATTTAATATTTAGTGGGATTAAGGTATTTGGGGGGAATGCTGGAGGTGCTGGAGGTGCTGGAAGTGCAGGAAGTAGTACCAATTGTTGAGCTGGTGCTGGTACCGCCGCGTTATAATTATTAACAAATGTATTATAATTATTATAATCATTAATTGCATCTCTTAACAACTCATTTCCAACTGGGATAGTAGAAATTAATACAGGTAATTCACTAATACCCCCACCCCTACCTCTATTAGCTTGTTGTTCCCCTGTACTAAATATTGGATATTCTTTCATTAAATTTGATTCTAATCTCATTAATTCTAATAATCTATCTTCAACCTCTTTTCTAAAAATTGTAATATCAAAATCACATCTTACATTACCTTGTTCATCAAAATATTTATTTTTAATTCTATCTTCAATTTCTTCAATATTATATTCTTGAGATTCTATAAAATTATTATATGTATCATCTACAGGATTAGCTGGATCATATTTAAATGATTCTTTTAATTTAAATGTTTCACTTACCACTTCTTTGGCCTTTAATTCTTTTCTAAATTCATCATATAAATTTTTAATTAAATTAATTTTTGCATTAATTAATTGATCATCATTAATCTTACCTTGATCTAATTCTGATTTTATTTTATCAACTAAATTATCCAAATTCAATTTAATTTTATTTTCAAATGGAGGAAATATTTGTTCAAGTTCACCACCATCACCTTCTAATCTAACATTTGGTGTCTCTTTTATTGATGAATTTTGCATATCAATATATTTTAATGTTTTATCTGGAAAATTTCTAATAAATTCAAGAATATATTTTAATACATCTTTTGTTATAGGTTGTTCATTTATTATTCTTTTAAATTCACGCTCAAATTCTAATTTCTGAGAATAATATTTTCCAGTAGTAGTATCATTTAAACTCAATAATTGTGATGCACAATTTCCAGGATCAGGTGTAAGCCCTATTCTAAAATAATCGTAATTTTCTGGTAAATCACTTAAATTTGATGAATAATTAATTAATATTTCAGATACTTCTTTTAGTTGATTTTTAATCGCATAATATAATGGAGGTAATCCATGTTCATCTGGGATACTAGTTGGAATACCATGTTTAATTAATAATTCAACTAAACGTATTTTTTGTGTATTTGTAATAGTTGATTTAATTACATTATGCAGTAAACTTGTAGTCAATTTATTTTCACTAAAATTTAACATTACTGGATATTTATTTAATAACTCTTCTAATTTTCCATATTCCCCTGAATTAACGATATTTCTTATTTCATCAATAAGAATATCTGGAATTATTTGAGGGGTAAATACATTTTTATCTTGTGGAAATGTTTTTACTGGATATGTTTTACTCATAAAAAACAAATATAAAAAATTATATTTGAATATACTTAAATCAATATTATATATATATAATATATATAAGAATGAGTTATTATTTTAGACCTGCTAACTCTCGTGAACAAAATTTATTCATTATTAGAACATCTATAGATAATTTAACAGTTTATAACTTTACAAATAAAATATTAAATAATACCGCATTTTCATCACCATCATACGTATTTTTACCTGCTGGATTATCATTAGCATATAACAATGATAGTTATCTTATTTTTACATTAGATTATACAAATGCAAAATATGAAATTCCTCCTACAGTTAATATACAAATAAAAGATGATTTAATAAATGCAAATAATATTGGACCATGGTTTACATCTATTGTTAATACAACACCAACTCAAGTAACATTTTATATATATAAATTAAAAATAGAAAATGGTAATATTGTACCTCTTTACCCATTAATGTATTATCCAAGTGATGATGAATTAATAAATGTTGGTATTCAAATCCAAATTGTTGGCAGGACATTAACTGGACCTACATTTGCAATTGCAAATCAAGGATGGACGTACGTAGAATCAACAAATCCATCTAGTGATACTATTTATTCAGCAATGCCTGTAGGTACTAATGGTGTAATTCCATCATATGATTTTACAATTGGGGGAACATATGGGTATTTAGGTGGAGCAGGAAATGGAGGAATTCCAAATGGTACATCATTACAAAATTATACTCCTGATGAAGTTATGGCTAATATTAATAATTATTATTTTTTTCCAATAGTTCTTGGTGCTAATAATGATAGTATTACAATGCCAACTACAACTAATATTGGTCAAGAAGTTGTATTATTATTAAATCAAAATGCAAATAATGTTTTATTAACTATTGATACTGAAAATACAACATTAGAAACGGATCTTGTTATGCAAAATGAGGGGGATATGGTGAAATTTGTGTCATTAAATAAAGATGGGGTGGGGATAAGATGGGTAAAAATAAATAGTCTTTGAGGATGAAGGACGGAGGACTGAAGACGAAAAGGTTATTGTTTATTTTTACTAAATCGAAGATTGTAAAAATAAATAGTCTTTGAGGACGAAGGACTGAGGACGGAGGACGAAAAGGTTTCTTGAGGATGAAGAACAAAAATATAAAAAAATATAAATTAATATTTTTTTATTGTTTTAATGGTTGAATTTTATCTGCAAATGCTCTGGGTTCTGATTCATTATTATTTACAACTGGTGAATTTTCAGTTAAATTATTAGATAATGAATCAAACGGTGCTAATGTTTCAGCAGGATCTGATAAAGAACCAGATATATAATATCCAGATGATATTGATGATGAAGGTTGATCTGCAGGTTTATTATAATTACATTTATAGTTAGTTTCAATATTTGAAATATTTGAATTAATTAAATTTGATCCATTTTCAATTAAATATTTACGTAATACTAAACTATCAGTTATATTATTTTTTTTCATTAATTCTAAGTTTAGATTGATACGATCATCATAACGAGTAAAATAACGTCCGTCAATAAGGGCAGGGCAATTGCAGCAATCTCCGAATTTATTGTTCATAATCTAAGAATAGAAAATTTTTTGAACTAGATATTTGTTGAGGTTTTGGAGATATAATTGAATTAATTAAAGGACTTATTAAAGATGACAGGATATTATCAACAGGAGATGCATCCATTTGTATAGTCATTACCATACCGATACCATGTGGCATCAAACCGCTAGGTGGCATCAAACCGCTAGGTGGCATCATACTGACAGACGACATCATACCGATAGGTGAAAACATTTCGATAGGTGACATCATACTGACAGACGACATCATTTCGATAGGTGACATCATACCGCTAGTGGGCATCAAACCGCCAGGTGGCATCATACTGACAGATGAAAACATACCTCCAGACGACATCAAACCGATAGGTGGGACCAAATCAATTGATCCTGTATTTGGCAGACGTGAATTTGTGTATATTTCTAAATCACTTTTAACAAATCTTGGATCAACACTTCCTTTTTCTTGTTTTTGTTTCCCAACATTACTGGTATGTTTTTCTTTTTGGCTAATGCTTTTAACTCCATTAGATTCATGTTGTTTAATTCCTCTTTTTTTTTTAATGAATTATTTTTTTGATCATTTTCAATAGTTGAATCCATCATCTTTATTTCAGTTGTACTATTTATAGTTGTTACATTATTTAATAAATTAAATAATTCACTAGATGATTTATTTTCTGATTCAGTTTCTTTAACTTGGTTTAATTCTTCTTTTAATTCTTGTACTTGATTTAAATCATTTTCTAAATTTTCTTTACTTGTTTTAATTAATGAATCTTTTAATTCTGCTACCATTTCTGATAATATTTCTTTACTATCAGTATTATCACTCTTTTCATCTTTTTCTAAATTATTTACTTCTGGTTGATATTCTGTTTCTGTTTCAGATTCAGTTTCTATTTCTTGTATTACAGTTAATTTACTTGCAGTAGGTACATTATTTGAGTATGTAACTTCTTTTACTTCATCTTTTTTAACCACTTTTTCTTCTTCTTTTGCATTTATAAAATTAAATATTGATTGAGAAAAATTATCAATTATAGATACTTTTTCTTCTAAATTATTCATTTTTTGATTTAACACATACATTCTGTAAAATAAAACAAGGCATATTACAATACTGCAGATTAGCAAAGTGTCTCTTATCATGTTTAAAATAAATAAAAAAATATATTATTTTAAACACATAACTGTTTATATATAAAAATAATATTAATACCCAGACTCATAAAACATAATATAAAAAAGATATAATTATTTTTTTTAAGTGGGATTCTATATATATTTTCTTGTTTTTGTTTATTTATAATAATATTACTAACTGTAATAATTGTATCTCGTTCACATTTAGTATAATCTTTTTTTAATTTATTATTAATTTCTTCATACTTATTATACATTTTTGTTTTTATTAATAAAATATCATGAACCGAATATAATTTTCCATATTTTGTTTTCATATTACTCGCATTTAATCTAATCCATGAATCACCACGTAAAAACTGATATTGTTCAGTATCTGTTTTTTCTCTGTAACAACTAATAATAATAATATATATATTTTTAGCAATTTCTTCAAAATATACTTTTATTCTACCTCTAGGTATATTTTCACCATTTGTATTTTTAAGAATATTATATATACTATCCACAAATAATAATATACCATCTTTCTCTACTTTTGGTAATTCACAACCATTTATAACACAATTATCTAAAATACCATAAATTATATGACCACCGTGGGTATTTAAAAATGCACAGATTGTTTCTCTATATTTAGTATGTTGATTAACATGAAATGTTTTTTTAAATTCTAATTGTGTACCTTCTGGATATGGATATTTACAATTTAATAAATATCTAGGTAATAAAAGGGTATTAATATCATCAGTTACTAATGACATTTTGAACTAATTTTTATATTATTTAATTTTTAAATAAGATAAAATTCAATTTTTTCTTAACATTTACAATTATCAATAGAATACTCACCACATTTATCACAAGACATTGATTTACACCAACATGCTTTTTGTATTACACTATCAAAACTACTAAGATCATTATTACTTGCACTACATACTTGATTACAAAAGTTACTATCTGGATTAAATAATTTATCTTTTTTTGATGATAAAATACATCCTAATCCTATACTTTCATAACCATTAGGACAATTATCATAACATCTTCCTTTAAAATAATAATTATTAGCTGGATCTGGACACATATTTTTATAATATGAAAATGGAATATTACTATTTGCAGGAGTAGTATCAAAATAATTTATAAAAACTAAATTATTATTTATTCTTTTTACTATTTCGATACCAAAATTAAAAAAATTTACATATAATATATTATTGTTATCAATGTTATTAATTTTATCAATTAAATCTTCAAGTATATAATCAGTAATTAGTTCTCTGCTTTTTAAATAATTACCAAACATATTAATTTTATTAATCATCTGTGGAATAAAATTTATTTTATTATCAATGTAAGAATTAATTATATAATAATCATATTTAGTATTAATATTAGTACTAGTATTATTTCTTTGTAAATTATTATTTGAATCATACCATGTAATTATTTCATTGAATTGAATATTTATAATATTTTTCTTATTAGGATAATCATATATAATTACAATTTCTCTTTCTAATCTATATTTATTTGTAGGAGGTTTTACAATCTTTATTAATTGACCTTGTAAATATAATTTAAATTGTCCTGCTATATTTGTTAATGTACTAATTTTATTAATATCAATAAAAGATTGTAATACATTTAAATCATATAAATATTTAATATAATTTACTATACTATCAGGTAAATATACAAAATTATTATCATCTAATGATGCAGAAATTGATGATCCAGTAGGCAATGAATCAAATAAAAATAAATTTGGTGCGGTATAATTAGTTATCTTCATTAATTTTGTATAATCATTTAATGTAACATTTCCTGTAATTTGATTTGTATTTGTTCCAATTAAATTAAAATCTGTTTGTGAAAAATTTGGAGATGGTGTTAAACTTGGTGTTAATAATTTAGAGGTTTCTGGAACAGAATTTAATTCAGGTGCAAAATTTTGATATTTTGTAACTATAACATTTATATTAACTGGTGAATATTTTTCATTCATTTTACATATAAAATATGAATTATCTATTTCAATGTCATCATTAATACAATTAGCATTGCCTATTAATTTTCTTGGTATGTAATCTATTTGATATTTTTCATTTCTATACTTTTTAAATAAAATAATTAAACATAATATTAAAATAAATAATAATAAAAATTTCATTATTATTTAAGATATATATATTAATTTTTATCAGATAATAAATTAATATCTTCAACTTGTTCTTGAGTTATTGGATTTAATTCATCTTTTTCAAAATATTTTGTATTACATCCTTTAATTATTCCTTTTATTATATCTGGTACAGCATTAATATTAGGAGTTTGTTTAATTAAATCATTGCATTGAGTTGAATTAGGTAAATATATTTTTGGATCATCTTTTAAACATACAAGACCTAAATCATATTTATAATTATTTGGACATGCTGGCATACATTTTTTATCATAATATAACATATCCGCTGGACATATCATTGGATCATAAATTGTTGTGAAAAATATCAATGGTGTAATTATATTTATTTTTGTTGTAGGATCAGGTAGATTTGTAATTATCCAAGATTGAAATAAATTAGAATTTGTATCATATATTACACAAATATCCGTTACTGTTATTAAATTTGATTCTCCTATATAATTAAGAAAAGTTGTTAAATTTTCCTCTACAATATCATATCCAGGTGTATCTAATATTACCTTATTATCAATATCTATAAAATTTATATTATTTAATGCTGGATTTTTAAATAAATTATTATAATAATTTAATACCCCATTTACTGTATTATTTTTCCAATTATTTGTAATAGGTATAGCTAATGGTAAAATTATTGGATATTTAATATTATCTGTGTATGAAAAAATTATCGGATCTACATTAGTTGATGCTATAGTTATATTATTTACATAATATAATGACCACAATGATCCTTCTGTAACATTATCAGGTAAATTATCAAATGACAGAATTAAATTTGAAAATGTTATTGTAATATTTGGATTTAATTCAAATGAATATACATTCATTAAATCAGGTGAATCATAATAAAATAATATATTAGTATTATCTTCAATTATCATATTATAATTTATATCAGATGTATCTTGTAAATTATCATATAAACATATTATTTTTTGTTTGATATTATTTATATCAAAATTATAACCAGAATTATAAATAAATGGATTTATATTAGATTTATATGCAGGGAATTTTTCTTTGATTGATTTATAAGGTATATTATTTTGTAATTGATCTTCACTTTTATACTCCTCTTCAATACTATACTCATCATCAAGTTCATCTTGATATTCATCTTCATTATCAACTACAGTTATATTTATATTATCTGTTAAAGTATTACAATTATTAATATAATGATCAACTGTAACTCTAATATTATATATACCAATTGTATTTTTATTAAAAATTAAAGAACTTTTATTACCTGAATAAATACCATCAATATACCAATTTATACGAGTAAATTCTTTATCTACATTACTATAACTAGTTGTTGGATCTAAATAAATATTTAATGTAATTTCGATTGGCTGTCTTGGTAATATAGATAATGAATCTGAAATAATACGAACTTTACTCTTTCCACATCCAATTGTTGCAGAATTTAATGAAATAATTGATGAGCTAATTGATGGACTAATTGATAAAAAATTAACTATAAAAACGGCAGGACTTCCAATACCTGCTAATTTAAATATTTTATTATTTATATTAATTGAATTATTTATATTTATCCAATTATTATTATCTACACTAATTTGATTATTATTATTACGATAAATATAGCTATTATCTATTTTTATTTTTGAATTTTTAGTTAATGATGGTAGAATTAAAATAGAATTATTATAAATTTCTTTTATATTTAACACTTGATCTTTTGTTATTGGATCTAAAGTCGTTGTTCCTAATGTTAAAGACATTGTATTATTTAATAAATTAGGATAAGTTACATTATTTGATATAAATAATTTATTTACAGGCGATGGTACTTTTATCACATATGAACTAGGTTCAGATATTGTTATTAAATGTAAATTTGCTAAAAAAGTATCATCGGATGATCTTTCAGTGTACATTTTTATTAATTTCTCTAAAAATAATGATTCACGATTTGTATTTCTTAATAATAATAAATTTTGAATCCATGTATAATATTTATTAATTATATTTATATCATCATTAGTAGGATTAGATTTATATGTTGTACTTAATATTTCATCAATTTTATTATAATTATCATTAGTATATACTTTATATAATTTATCTGTATTGTATCTATAATAATTATTAAAATATGTTATAATACTTATATCATATATATTTGATGAATTAAATTCACGATATTTATCTTTATTTAAAAAATAAAAATTTGATTGTCTAGTATCATGCATATTTGTAGGATAATTATATTTTGTAAAATTAGTTAATTTATTTATTGATGTAATTCCATCTGATATAACCTGAATCGGAAAATTATATTTAATATTTGAACTTAAATAAAAATTTGTTTGATTTACTTTACATTTATTTTCAATTGGTAGTATAATATCATTAATATTACATGATGATGCTAATATTCCAGATTGATTATTATTAACTAATATATTTTTTTTAAGTATATAATATCCAATTGAATTATTTGTTTTAGTACATTTTTTATTATTTAAAAATTTTTCAGATAAAAAATCGATATACATTAAATATAATATTATAGATAAAAGAAAAACAATTAGAAAATATGAAATAAATTTTATTAAATTATCTTTATTAATATTATCCATCTATAATTTCTATAAGAAATAAAAAATAAATATATTTATTTATTTTTTATTTACTTGCGTATATATTTATTCACCTTTAAGGAAATTTAACACTAGGAGTACTTTGTGTTTCATTCATAGATGGTATATTTGCATTTATTGGTGCTGTAATTCTACGTGATGAATCAAAATCTCTTAACATTAAAGGATATCCAGTTGTTAAATTTGGGCATACTGGGCATTTTTTCTCTGTTTTACATACTGGTGGAGGTTTTAATGAGGGTGCCCATTTATCTGTATTTAATAATATATAATCATGATCCCATTCATTTGTAAAACCATTGCCATTTTCACCTAATGGTTTTAATGATTGATCTTCAAAATCTTCATCATCATTATATTTAGTTGGAGGATCACCATTATACATTGATCCAAAATTTTCAACTACTTTTGATTTTTCTTTATTTAATAATGTTTGAACTTCTTCTAATGTATATAATTTATTTTTTGATTTTGCTTCTTTAGATATTTTTTCTTTTCTTTTTATTTCTTCTATTATTTTAATATTTTCTACTTTTTCATTTTCAGCTAATTCTATTTTTGGTGGCTCTATTTTATTTGAATATTGTTCATTTATATTTTTATCTTCTGGTATTTTTAACGTATTTTCATTAGTATTTACATTTGAAAAATGCAAAAATTGATCCATAAAAATATATGGTAATACTAATACACCTATAAGTATATATCTAGATTTTTCATCTAAACGATCTTTTGTTAAATAATAAACAGCAAAACTAACAAAAAGGCAATATAATAAAAATGTAAGAAAGGGAGACATTTTTAACATAGTATTATATTATTTTTTTTTACTAAATATATTATTTTTAATTATTCACATTTTGGATAAATTAAATAATAACTTAAATGATTTGTATATAATACAATTCCTGCTATAAATAATGCTTCTAATATATATGTTGTTTTTGATATACTAATGATTAAATTATTTACTTGTTCCATACATTCTTTTTCTATGAAAAATGAAAATAAATTATGTGATAATAATGCAATTATTGAATAAAATATTGATTGTGATATTAAATATCTAATACTTAATTTATTTTTTGTACATTTATTATTGTCATTATATTTAATTATAAACATAAAAATAAATGTCGATATAAAAAAAACAAACGTAGGATTACGATATACAGATTGATTTTCGTCTTCTTTTTTATATATTATAATGTAGTAATTAATTATATAAATTAATGACAAAATAATATATCTAATAGATGCCATATTTTTATTTATTATTCTTATTATTGATAAAATTTATAATTAATAATAATAAAATTAATATAGATGTTAATACTTGAATACTTATTAATAAAATAAAATATGTTTTCATATCTGAAACTGTATTATGCACTGGTTTATAAACATAATTATCTAGTAATTTTTTATTATCATCTTTACCCATCTCATCAATGCATTTCTTCCATACTTCATTTGCAATTTGTTTTAACATAATTATTATTTTACATTATTTTTTTCTGATATTAACATATTAATAATGGAGGTTGTAAATAACACAATTACCCATGTTCAAAATTTACCTAAAATCAAAAAAATTATATTACTTTTAATGGTAGTAGTAATAATATTATTTATATTAGAAATAGTAAATACATATTATAATAATAAACAAAAATTTAAAAATATTATAGATGGTTCTAAAAAAACAACTAAAAAAATAGAAAAAATGGATCCCCAAACAATTAATGATTCTAATAATACTGATTCTATAGTAAAATTTGGAGATGTAACATTAGATACTAATAAAACAAATGTAACATTATATTTTGCTCACTGGTGTGGACATTGCAAACAATTCTTAAATTCTACATGGAATAAAGTATCAGAGCATTATGGTGATGAATCTAATATTAAATTAAATACAGTTGATTGCACTGATCTTAAAACCGATATTAAAACTCCTGCAGGAAAATCAATTCAAGGATTCCCTACTGTAATTATTAATTACAAAAATGCAGCGGGTGAATATATTGAAGAAGAATATAGTGGTGGAAGATCATTTGAAGTATTTTCAAAATATATAGAACAAGTTGGTCTTTCTAATTAGATTTATTTATTTTTTCATATTTTATTAATTTTAATAAAATTTGATAAGAATTTGTTTTTTCATTAATTTTTAGCTTATCAAGTTCAATAGTAAGTTTTAAGTTACTTTCTGGCTCAATTAGTACATCATTATCTAATTTAAATTGTAAAAATTGTTTTTTATTATAAACATTTTTATTATAAGTATCTGAATTATAAATAATATTTGATTTTAATTCTAATCCTGAAAGTGTATCTTTTACAAATTCTTGGATTTCTGTTTCTAAATTATATATATAATTATCTGGATTTAATACATTTAAATAATTATTATTAAAATATTTTTTAGATCCTTGAAAACATGTTGTTGATAATTCAAATGTAATTTTATTTTGATTTTTTAATAGTAAATATTCTGTTTTAGATACTTTACCCAAATAATAAGACATATGATATTTATATTTGTTATTTTTTATATTTTATCAGATTTTATAAAATCTAGTAAAATATTTATTTAGAATTATTCATTAAATTATCAAATGATTCAGTTAATAAAAAACTGTCTCTTGATGGAACAGATAATCCACCGTTTTGTGTTAATTTAGCTTGTAAGTATTGATTTTTGGCTTGCATGTATTCATTATAGTAAGGTTTATTTGAGTTAGATTCAGTATAATTATTCATTACACTTGTTTCACTAAATGTTGATCCACCATTTTGTTTTAATTTAGCTTGTAAGTATTGATTTTTGGCTTGCATGTATTCATTATAGTAAGGTTTATTTGAGTTAGATTCAGTATAATTATTCATTACACTTGTTTCACTGAATGTTGATCCACCATTTTGTTTTAATTTAGCTTGTAAGTATTGATTTTTAGCTTGCATGTATTCATTATAGTAAGGTTTATTTGAGTTAGATTCAGTATAATTATTCATTTCACTTGTTTCACTGAATGTTGATCCACCATTTTGTTTAGATTTTCTTTTTTTAGATATTCTTCTAGATACTTTTTCTTCTGTACTGACTTGTGATGCACTTTCTGAATTTCTTTTTGCTTTTTCAGCATCAATATCTTCTAAAATTTTCATCGTATCTGCAAGTTTATCTTTGTATTCTTTTACAAAGTTTTTGCTTTTAACTAATTCTAACATTTTTTCAGCACGTTCAAAATGTTTGGCTTCAGGATTAGTTTCTTTTACATGGCGATATGCAATTGATTTATATGCACGAGCTTCTAATTCCTTTAATTTTAACGTTGTTTTTAAATATTCTAATGCTTCTTGATGTAAAGCATCACCTGGAGATGGTTCTTTGCGGCCTCCAGTCATACTAATATTTGAATTCATTAAATTATCAAATGATTCTGTAAATAAAAAATCACTTCTAGAAGGAATAGTAGACATTTTAAATATATATATTATTTATAATTTTTTTTGATTTTTGTTTTGATATTTAAATTTTTATCTAGATTTTTATTTAGATTTTTTTGATTTTTCAGAATCAATTGATTCGATAATTTTTATAGTATCATCTAATTTTTCTTTAAATTCATCCAAAAAATTATCTGATTTAATTGTTGATATCATTATTTTTGATCGTTCTAATGATGTTGAATCTGGATATTTATTTTTTATATATTTATATGCCAATGCTTTATACGCGCGTGCTTCTAATGGAGATAAATTTAAATCATTTTTTAAATAATCAATTGATTCTTGATGCAAAATATCAGTTTGAGATAGTTTATGTTTTTTACCACCGTACATTTCGGATGAACTATCACTTGATATTAAATTACTATTTTGATAACGTACTCCTTTTACCATATGATTTCCGCCAATTTGAAATATTTCATCTATAGAATTTTCAGTAAAAAAATGACGTATATTTAATAATGAATTCATATTATTTTGTCTATAATAATATTTTTATATAAAAATGTTTAATAAAATATATAATTAAAAAATATTTAAGATATAATTATCTAATACATAATTATATACAATGGATAAAATGAATTCAAATAAAGACAATTTTTCAACTATTTTAGTAATAGCAGGTGTATCCTTAGTTATTTTTTTCCTATTAAAACCATCTAAAAATCACTTTACTAATACTCCCAAAAAACAAGGATTAAATAAAAAACACGTAAATAAACCTGTTAATAGACCTCTAAATACACCTATAAGAGAAAATCTTGCTAATATAAATGATCCTTCTTTATTATTATCTCAAAATCCTGGAAATGATTTACCTATGCAACAAGAACCTACCTCATACCCTCCCTCAAAAGTACCTGCGTCTGTAGCAAGTTCTGCTGAATTAAATAAACAATTTCCTACTGGAACATTTAAACCTTTATTATTAACTCCTTCTGAAAATGTAAATCCTGCATCTCAAAATTCATCTAATGCAGGAGTAGGCACAGATTATACTTTAGGTGTTGATCAAAATTTAGCAAATCCTTCTGGAAGAGTTATGCAAACTGCCACTGATTTACGCCCTCAAGAAATAAATTCTGGATGGTTTAATTCACCCTATGACCGTGATTCTCAATTAAAAATCGAAAATGGTAATTTATTAGCCTCTGCCACTGGCCAAGCTAAGATTGGTATTGATACCATTGGTCAATCTCTCAAAAATGCGTCATATGACATCCGTGGTAGTGTACCGATTGTCAAATTTGATATTGGTCCTTTCAATAACTCTACGATTGAATACGATTACAATGTTAAATCTTTGTATTAGAAATTTCAATCGAAGATTAGAAATTTTGTATGGAAATTTCAATCGAAGATTAGAAATTTTGTATGGAAATTTCAATCGAAGATTAGAAATTTTGTATGGAAATTTCAATCGAAGATTAGAAATTTTGTATCTTTTGTATGGAAATTTCAATCGAAGATTAGAAATTTTGTATGGAAATTTCAATCGGAGATTAGAAATTTTGTATCTTTTGTATGGAAATTTCATCAGTATTAATTTAATTTTTTCTAAATATTATTTTTATAATATTTAAAAATGTTATTTC
>Ga0214923_10004999_pt1 | contig 15629 bp, 39 predicted proteins | sample LL1510_MetaG_FD_177993 | JGI IMG/M metagenome (GOLD analysis project Ga0214923, IMG submission 177993) | Freshwater microbial communities from Lake Lanier, Atlanta, Georgia, United States - LL-1510 | ecosystem: Environmental > Aquatic > Freshwater > Lake | place: USA: Georgia | collected...
ATTTGCGATTAAAAATACCAAGGAAATAAAAAAAGGCCTTACGGGGCCTTTTTTATATAGATTATTTAAGTGATTACTTAACTGAATCTACAACTGCTGTGCTAGCTTCAACTGTTAACATTGAATCAACGCACGCGGAATCTAAAGAAACTGTAGCCGTATCAGTAGCCATTGTTTCTTCTTGAGTTGTTGCTGGACTGCCGCATGAAGCGAAAATACCTGCAACGAATAATAAAGCGAATAACTTTTTCATTTGTACTTTTTCTTTTTTACTTGTTTATAATTTGATTTTCTAACTTATATAAATATAGGAATACCTTTTGAAGGTTCCAAATATTTTAATTACTTTTATACATGTAGTCCATGCGAGAATCGAACTCGCCTTTTATCCGTGAAAGGGAGATGTCCTAACCGATAGACGAATGGACCTAATACAATTTATATCTATTAAATTTGTGGACCTGGCGGCATCCGAGAGCCGCGTCCAGCTTAGTGCTTTCAGAACACTCATTCACAGGTTTAGCTTGATTTTCTTTTCAAACAAAATATCAAGTTTGTATGGCTACTCTCACTTGCAATCTGTAGATCAATTGATTAAGGATCAACTAATAAAGCCTATAGGCTCGCTTCTGTTTCTAGGTAAGGAGCTACCCCAATGATTAAGCTGCGATAGCTAAATCAGCACCAACGAAAGACATTGCGTCTTCGAAAGTAAATGAAGATTTCTCTTCTGCGTTTATTTGTGTACATAGAGTTATTAAAGTGCTTCCAATGCTAGCACTACCTGTATCATATTAAGATTGTCTCCTACCTGTCGATTCCGTTCAGGCCCAATTTTATTAATCTAAATCTGGATTTTCTTCATCATAATCTACTGCATAGTCACGTACTTCTGACTCCGTAGACGATTCTGATTCTTCAGATTCTGCATTAACTGCTTCCGGCAAATAAATACCGTTTGATACTTTTACGTTATCTTTAACTGGAATATGGTCTTCGGAAATATCATACTTCCTATAGAATAAGCGCGTTAAATGCGTATCTATGCACATATTAACGGCTAAATCTACGCCCAACTCATCATACTCCTTACCATTTTCTCCAACGACATTATACACGAATTGCTTACCAATCGGTTTAATTAAACTGACTGTACCAATCATTTTTTTATCGCCATAACGAAATGCTACGGGTTGATTAACTGAAAATTTAGTTTTTCTTTTAGACATATATTAGTTCAGGATTTCTACGATTTTAGTTTGCGATACAGATTTAACTTCAAAATCAATGGTAGTGTTTTTAAACTGCTCATGGACCTTAGTTTCTGCATCGGTAACTGATACCGCATTAACTAAATATTCTTCTACTTGCTTCTTTTCACGGCCTTTACTATCTACCGTAATGATGTTTACTTTGGCTGAATAATACATATTTTAATCGTTTTTGTTTTTATTAATTTTATTTTTAAATCTACTCAACATCTTGCAAGCAAGTTGTCTGCCAACCGGCTCCTTGAAAGGTAAAATCGCTCGTTTTCATATCAATTGTATCTCCATGAGCAAATGCCCTTACATCTTTTCCATTAACACTTACAATAAGAAAAACTGAAGACACTTGATACTCTTGCTGAGCTATATTATTTTTAAATGGAATAACTTGAGTTCGTATTTGCCATATTTGACCGGCTCTTACAGGAGATTTTCTTTTTATTGCATTATAAACTATAGGCACGTATTTAATACCCGCTAATAAAATTATAAATGCTAATGCTAATTTTTGATATGGTCTCATTTAAATGTAAGATATATTAATATTAATATTGCAACCGCACATAATACCGAAAAATTAATTTTATGGGTTAGTACTTTTGATGCATTATTCATCGCTTCATCGACTTCATTGAATTGACCAGTTAAGCGTTCGTATTTTCTAAACTTTTTAAAGTTAATATATGCAAATAGCATACATATAAGTACTATGTATATCATATTATTTTGCTATTATTCCTATAATTAATGCTCCACTAAAATAAATAAACGCATTACGTTGTCTTTTATGTTTAGCATCACGAATTTTTAATGATTCAATAATACGTTGATTAGATTCATCAATAGTCTGATATTCTTGAATAGAAGCTTCGTATGTACGAACCTTACGTTGATATATTGACATCATACTATCTTGCTTAGCAATATACGAATCTTTTAAAGATAAACTGCTATTAAGCGTACTGATACGTTCTTTATCGCCATCATACTTAATTAAGTCTTGTACCATGAGACTAACCAATCTTTTAGGTAAGCAAATAAGGCTATCGTTATTTGTCTTTGTAGCGGTCTGACAAAAACTTAACGAGGTCGTCAGTGCTAAGCTTAGGCACATTATTAACTTTTTCATTTTGTTCTTTAATTTTAATTTCGTTATTTCTTAAAGCAAATTTAAGGCTCTTAATAGAATCTCTCAGCGACTCTAATTTATCATCATACTGAGTTTGTGTACTTTCATACGTCGCAATTACCTTACGTAAACTGTCAACGGTTTTCATATCGCTCGCTACTGTAGGATCCGGATCGGTTAGATGTAAATCTGGTTTACCGAAAGGCCAAAACAGGTATAGCGAGGCCAATACAATAGCCGCCCATGCCAGTTTAGCATATTTTTTATCTTTCATATTACTTAGAATTTACTTTTAAAGTATTGATCGTTTCTTGCAAAAAGAGTATAGCTCGGATAATATCTTTCTTATCAGAATATGGCACCAATTCATATAACTGCTCTTCCATTAATTCTCCATAAGCCTTAGACATTTCCATTATCTTATCTCTCTTTTTAGACGTATAACGACTAACTGGAATATCTAAATCTCCGTGAATAGTATCACTCACTCCAATAGTGAATGGCGTATACGGCGTCGAAAAAGCCAGTACAGTAACTTCATCTAAATAGATTTTAGTTAACTGCATTTTAGTCATTGTATTCAATGTAGAATTGGTATAGACAGTTTGAGCCATACCTACCTTAGACGCAAATATAATTGCGATAGCGATTAAAACTTTTTTCATGTATAAATTATAAAATTGTGAATATTATTGTTGAATTATCGAAATTAATTTTGTTTATGACACGTTTTTTATTATCATTAAAATACCGGGCTATATCCATATGTTTACTTATATAAGGGCCTCCTGACGGATCGACCATATGAATATCATTTGTATCTGAAGTTATTTGTAAACAATATTTTCGTAGTTTAGGATTGTTATAAAAATAATCTTTATGCACTTCTTCTTGAAACTCTTCTAATGTTAAATGGCGAAGCTGATTGTTAATCAAATCTTCGAATAATAAGTCTATATCAGGTTCTTCTAACGCAAGACAATCTTCTACATAAGACTGATAAGCTTTGCTATAATCATTTTCGTATGCATAACGAATCCATTCATGATTATAACCTGACATTTTAATTTGATCGTCAGAAATGTGTTCAAAGACAATATTGTCTCCGTAACGGTTACAGTAAGTTGTTTTCATAGCAGTTATTTAATTAATAATATAAAGATAAGTATTATCTTTCGTAATTCCAAATATTTACGCTTCTCCTTTTGGTGGATTGAAAATCTTTGACGTATCTTTTTTAACAAAAGTTTTATCATTTAATTCCAAAAGATATTCAGTTACTGCATTCGTTTGATTTATTATCTTTGCATTATAATCTAACGTTTTTGCAAGCTCAACATCCATTTTTAGTAAATGTATAATATCCATATTCTGCTGATGCTGTTCTCTGTCTATTCCATTTAATTCTTTAATGATTAACGTTATATGTCGAAGAAAATAAATACTAGATACAAACCATAGTATCGATAAAGTAATTATTGCGTATATCATTGTACAATTAATTTTATAATTCGATCAGGATTTTCTTTGTTAACATAAACTCTTTGCAAATGCGAATCTAGACGATCAAGTATTACTTTAACTGAATTATTTGTAGCTGTATTATGTAAATAAAAACATAAATTGTCTGTATCTTCGTCGACATCATGCTCGATATATTTATCGATTAGATTAGCCATTGATACTTTAAATGTATGTATATTTTTATCTACGTCGTATTTAATATACGGCTCATTAATGTTAATTACGTTTGTCATGGAATATAGATGTAATTGATTCGTAAATAGACGCAAAGCTCATTAAAACAACTGATAATAGCAATACTATCGTTAATGTTAACGTAAAGTTAATCCAAAGATATATCGATATCAGTATTAACGATATTAACAATAATAAATGTCTTATTTGCTTCATATTAGTTAGATACTTGAGTTTGTGAACGACGAACATGTCGTTTTAAAGTTCTACGAGTTTGTTTTGACACTGAAGGATGATTAATATCACCTCTTTTACCCGGTCTAATATATCTAGGACCTTCTGTAGGACGAATATGTTTCCTTTTACAGAAATGACGTATGTTCTTATCTTGATAACTAGAATAATACCTAGGCGAGCAAGACGTTGCTGTAATAGCAATAACTAAAATTAATAATAACTTTTTCATAGCATATAATTTATTATACCCTCGACAAGAATCGAACTTGTAATAGAAGCTAAGAAGGCTACGGTTATGTCCATTTAACTACAAGGGCATATCGAGATTAGATTAATCTCGATTTAAGTGTTTCTAATTCCCTTTGAATGCGTTCAACATCCTTAGTAGTTAACTGTAATGACTCTCCGGTCTTCTTTGCTGTTTTAACTCCGGATTTAAGTTGATCCTGCAAACGCTCAATTACGCGTTCACGACGAGCGATAGTTTTTGAATCGCTGTTGTAATGTTTTACTCCATCTGACATAGACTTCTTCGTTTTAAATTATTAGTTATTGTTTGTATTGCAATATGGGCAATCGTATCCGTGCATTTGCAAATCAAAATGTGATTTACATTTTTTACAGCGTGCCCAAGCTTCATGATTAAATATCATACTTTATGAAGTGTGTAAGTACTATTTAACGTTTTAAATTCTGTTTCAGAAATAATTTCTGTAATTTGAGTGGTGAGCCATTGATAAGAAAATGGACCGGTAAAATCTAATACTATTGAACGACCGACAGCAGGAGTATCATGCAATACTTTACCTTTACCATTCTCATCCCATTCTATAAACTTAATTGTAGCTCCGCACATTTGTTTATTATCGTCTTTACGAGTTAAGACATAATTATCTTTTGTAAGATCAATATATAGTTTTTGATACCCGGATTCTTCAAGAACTTCTCCAAGCTTTTTACGTTTCTTACTCATGTGGCATAGGAGGATTTTCAGGATCGGAACTAGGATTATGTTTTTCAATTTCAATCATCAACTCAACGAAATCACGTAAGCGTCTACTTAACTGAGACTTCTTTGCAAGAATTAATTCATGCTCTTCTTGAAGCGCGCGATTATTCTTTTCAATATAATTCATTACTTCATTATAGGCTCTTTGAATAGGAGAGCTTTTCATAGAATGAATAGCATGCCCCGGAGGACGAACTCCCCACGTGCCGTCGCCATAATCATAAACGCCTTCTGCTACTTGTGCATCCGATGGATCGGATGATTTACCTGTAATAATTGTCCCGTTACTCATTTTCTTTTTCTTTTTTTGTTTATTTAAATAATCGAAATATTTATTTCTTAAAATTTAAAGATAAGTAAATCTTTTGTAAGTACCAAATTAGTTTTTAGATTCTTTTGAAGGATCAAACGAGGCATTTAATTTTCGTCGTAATAATTATCTTCATGTTTTGTAAAAGAATTACCTAGATCAGGCTCATCCGCGGCATCATGATCATCGTCTTCTGATGTCGCTACGAATTGCCCCCATTCTTCTTCTGTAACGCCCGTCATAAAAAATTCTCGTTGAGACGAAGTTAAATTCCATAACGCATCTTGAATAAGGGCGCCGCGGCCATAATTGATTAACTGTTCTTCCGTAATAGGAAGATCAATAGTTCTTGTGACGCCCGTTAACTTACTAGTTCTTGTAACTTGCATATGGTACTTTCTTTAATATTAAATATCCGACCTTAAAAGGATTTGAACTACAATCAAACACAGGTTCTACAAACTCATCACCGCCATCTGTGGATTCCTCGTACACAGTAAACACGGGATGGCCTTAATCGCAATAATTCGATGCCACGTGTGCTTCTTCGGGATGAAGAATAAGATGTTCTCCGTATTCGGCATCTCCCGGATTAACGATTTCCAAATCGCTTCCGTGCAATAGATAAAATTCAGTTTTTGTCATTTATTCGATTTTAAATTGGGTTGTCGACCTGCTATTAATTTATTATCTGTAAAGAATACTACGAGCGTTGCTTCGTTAATATATGGTGTATAATATATGACCCAATCTGCTTTTGAAAGAGCATCTACATAAAACCACATACCAGTAATACTAGACTCATTTATATTATCTGTACGATATGCTATCAACTCTGCTTGATTCAGATACTTGGTTCGATATACTAAAAAGTTTGCTTGAGATTTATATTTCGTAATATAAACCTTTTGTGCATAACAGCTCGAGCTGATTAATAAGAATAGAAATATTTTAATTATTTGTTTCATTAGTTCCACCAATTTTCTATATGTTTATTTAATGTATTAAACAATAAACGTTTCGCTCGTTCATGATTGTCTCTGCCAATGTGTATTGCAATATAACTTCTACTCGAGTCATGACCGAGCCGCTGTATTACGCGCTTATAAACTAACGGATATTTTACAAAATAATCATCTAACTTATCTTCGATTACATTAGACTTTATTTCGTAATAATCACTCTTACCTTCTTCATCTACTGCACCGTATGGAATCCACTCAAACGTAGACCTTTCGTAATCAAAAAACTCCAATGAATAATATTCTTCTTGAATAAGATTGATTAATTTAATACACATTCGAATTCTTGATACTTCATGTTCATGGCCTACAAAGAATGCAGCACGTTCTAATTCATCTGCAGTATTTTGTAGTTTAAATTTAAGTACATTAAATATAAATGCACCATCCCAATCTCTATCATTCCAAATAATCGGAAACCATTTCCATAAGTTTTTAATCCCAGTAAATAGTTGTCTGAAGAAATATCTTATTTCAATGTATATCTTTTTCATAGTTCTATAATGTTTCCGTGATTCAAATAACTTATATTAAAGAACTTACCATCGTGGGCACAACTACCATTAGAGAATATAGTATCACACCCATACACTTTCATAGTACCGGCATTGGTAATGTCTTGGAAGTTATGTATATGCCCAAACAAAACTGCCTTTGGTTGTAGTTTGAGCATGTTCTTTTTCATTGCCATACATCCACAAAATTCTAATTCATTTCTCCTATTGTAAGTCAAATCCAATACACCTTTAGGTGGACCATGTGATATTACAATGTCGGCGTTCTCAGGAATTGACTTCCACAGCTTATCCATCTTGCTTCTATCCCTATTCCAAGCCCATCCTGTCCCAAAGGTAGGAGTGATTGGAGTGCCCCAAATGTTAAGACCTTCAATGTTAGTAGATGCATTCTCTAAATACACAATACCTCTACTTGTGAAATCCATTGGTGTTACCAACCTCTTCTCAATGGAAGTATCGTGATTGCCTGCTACAAAGATTTTGTGCTTGATTGGCAACGAAGCATACCACTCAATAAAGTTCCTTACCTCAGGCTCATTCAAATATGGACTGCTTGGATTGCTACAATCACCTGAATGGATAACCATATCCACATCAGTAGGTACTTGTAACCAACCATGCATTGCATGGGTATCACTTATGTGCCAAATTTTCATTATACTTGTTCTATTTTCAATCCGCAATAAAAATCTAACATAGACATTTCACGTTCAGCCATTTTCTTAGTCCAACGTTTTTTCTTTCGAAGATATTCTGTACCCCACTTCCTCCATTCTTCATTTTGAGACCGGGTCATGGTATATTGTTGAAACCAATTATCTTGGCGCGCGGCAATATCTTCGTATTTCATATCATGACCGGCCAACTCAAACATTTTGTTGATTAAGTCTTTTGCAATTTGCAGTTTTTTATCTTGTTGATTCATAACTATTCTTCTTCAATTGTATCTCCCATCAATTCATAGAAGATTTCTTTTAAAATATTAATTTCAATTGTATCTTTAATTTCTATACCATTATGGCTAAATTCAAACTCAATAGTTGGAGATCCAATTATCTGGGTATGGATCGCGCGGATACCGCCCGGATATTTTTCTTCAAATTCCGTATAATGCATTAGCACGTCAATTCGATTAGCTAACATTTCAATGTAAGGTTGTTTACTCATAGTCTTCTCTTGCTATTTTAGTTATATATGGGAAACGCGGAATACCATCAGGCGTTAAATTAAAATATTGTACGGTTGCAGTTTTGCCAATGAATTGTTTTCGATTTATCCAAATGCTTTTAGAAGTATCCCAATCAGCCTTAAGATTAGATTTGAACCTTTGACCTTTTTTAGTTTCAAATACCATGTAACCCACCATACCAGTTTTGTTACCTTCGCCTTCGCAAATATCCAAAATGGTAAACTCATCATCGGAGAATGATTTATGCTTCAGAAGAGCTTTAGTACGTTTATTCTCATATTTAGAATCGGTACGTAAAATTTGACCTTCGTAAGAAGCGGCTACGTAATTACCATATAGCATATCTACATCATCTTCGCTTTCAACCAAGTTAGTTTCAACTACTACGCAACAGTCAGGTAAATTTAATTTACATAATTCAGCATAACGTTTTGTGAATGTATTGTTATGGGAAGGTAAATCGTAAATATGATATTCTATCTTTTGCGCGCTCTCATCAAGATCTTCTTTTGTAGGCTTTGTCTTTTTTACGAGCGAGCAAATAGCATTGAAGTCATTTGCAAATTTATCCGCGTATAATTCTCCATCAAATATCAAATCAGGGTTCTTATCCAAGAGCGGTTTTAAACGTTCGTATACGTGCGGGGCTGATATAATAGCCTTACCGTTTCTTGTCCACATACCATCCTTCTTTACAATACAACGTATGCCGTCGAGTTTAGGTTGAGAATAAATAGGATATGTAATATCGTTTGAATATTCTTCCCATTTATTTGCAAGCATTGGCTTAAAGTAACTTTCATTATCTACTTTAGATTGATCGCTGAAATAACCTTTTTCAAGCTTTTTATCCCATAAAGACTTTGCATCTTTAAACGCTTGCTGACTATCGGTAGTTTCATTAGATCGGCCAATGTTTTTGCCTTCACACACCGTCCATTCAGTAGTGGTTTTTGCCCCATCTACATAACCGGATGTAGTACGATATTTGTTGGTTTCAATTTCAATTGTCCACTGAGTAATTTTACCAGTGGTAGCTCGTTTGTAGAGGGTCGCTAGTTTCATATATAAGGGTTATTAGATTTCTTCTGTAATGTTAAACATAATTACTTTATCCATATTCTGACCTTTGAATATATTCGACATTCCTTGACGATTAAATAGCACGCTTGTATTCGATATCGTATTAAGTAACTTAAAAGAGTTAGCCACTAATACTAAACCAGAGTCTATTAACAGCTGTCGGAATCCTTCGGCATTAATATGGAATTCTATTTGCTGATTTACTCCATTATCCTTAACTCGAATAAGTTTAGATGTCGGAGCATATTTTACTACAGGTATTACCGGATCAACGGTTACTGGAGTATTAACAGGAGTTAATACTGGAGCAGGCACGGGTGCTACCGAATTAACTGCTACCAGCGGTTGGGCCTTTTTATAAAATAAGTCATCCATTTCCATTTGCAAACGTTGCATATTATCTTTCACATGATATAAACTAAAGTCAGCTTCCATAACACCGATCTTATTACATTCATCGGCGAACTGCTGCATGAACTTTTGAATATCGGTTTGATATGTATGGTACATATGGCCTAACCCTTTAGCGCATACAGGACCGATTCCAGATACAACTGACTTCTGATCTTTTAATGACTTACCACATATTCTACATACATTAACAGCACCGGACGCATTAACTCGAAACTTAAAGGTCTGATACTTATGATTGCGACTCGTCGGAATAAACCCTAATATCTCAACCGTAAATGGACCGAACATAAGATTATACTTTTTCTTAATCTTCATTGCCGCGGTACGGTTTAATGTAACCGGGATGGGAGTAGCAAAGTCAATCATAACAGGCGCAGGAGCAACTGTCGACGGTGTATTTGTCGTTATTTGAATTGCATTCTTATTTTCTCGGTTGTAACACTTATATACTGCATTCCATTGATTATCTGACAATCCAACCTTTTGGTTGACTAACCTGTCGCGCATATCTAATAAGAACTTAAAAGTACCGTTATAAGAGATAAGGAAGTTAACTACCTGAGCACGAGTTGATGCGTCCGGAATATTTGTCGGCACAACCGATACAGGCGACTTCGGAGTTGCGGTGCTTATAACATTATTATACTTTTTAACCAACCAAGTAATTTGTTTAGGACTCAAACGCTTCTTGGTAGCTAACTGACTTTTAAGGGACTTAAGGAAAGCATCATTAGATGCGTCATATAAATCCAACCATGCTAATGCATTAGCGTACTGCTGGGGAAAGGATAATGTTGCCGTCATATCTATATAGGGTATTGATTATCAATAAGATAGTAAGTTAAAGGGGTTACCCTTAAACCTACCCATAAAATTAAGGATAAATTCCTTAAAAACCAAATCTAAAACGCACTTTATCTTATTGATAATCAAACCATTCCCTAACTACTTGATTATCAATGGATTTAGTTTTCTTAGCCGGTTTTTTAAGCGTCTCACCCGTTTTTTTCTTTTGAACGGCTTTAACTTTTTCTTTTGACTTTTTTTCTTTGGCCGGCTTTTCTAACTCTTTCTCTACTTTAGGTTTAACTATAAAATTTGTATCACGTAATATTACAATTTGATCGTCGTTAACGGTAATAGTAGATCCAATCGATTGAGCCTTTAATTCTTTTTTAGAAAGGTCCTTACCAAACTTTTCATCTAGTTGTTGCAACGTTAAATAATGTACAGCCATATTAGTTTATGTTTGAGATTACTACAGTTAAATCTTCGCTATCGCGCATCTTAATTTTATAAATGTATGTATCACAGATGCCTGTTATAGCATGTGAATACGTTGCCATTTTAGCTACGCCTGTTTTAGGATTGACTAACGATACCATTACTCTATCTCGTACTGCATCACGAAACCCTAATGATACGCGATCCAAATCGATAATAAATACACTACCATTCCATTTAACTCCGGGGCTTGATAAAAAACACCCTTGTATAGTTTGTACGTCTGTAGGACTTGATAACCCTCCTTGTATAGTTTGTACGTACATAATTAAGATTTTTTATGTTTATCGAAATATACGGTTGCAGACGTTCCTATAAACGCTCCTAGAATTGCAGCTATTATAAGCGACTTATCGTTAACGTAACTAGTTGTACTAATAGCCCCAAATAGAATAATAGACGAACCCCATAAACCGGCAGGGACCGGTTTCTTCTCAGATACCTTTATAAAGTATTTAGCCCAGCAGATATCAGCAAGAATCATCGCGCCCATTACCATTAAGAAGTTTGCTGCGTATATCATATTACGAAAATATTTTAGCTAATGACATTATAAGACCTCCAATGAATAAGCCTAACGCAATCATAGCTAGTCTCTTACTCCATTCGATTCCTTCTTCTTCAGTTTTGAACTTTTTTACGGGTAAAGTCCATGCGGCAATAAGAAATGCCCACCCTACAAGTGGTAACAACATATGTTTAAAGTTTAGAATATAAAAGTGTAGCCCATATGATAAATGTTATCCAAACCAAGGTTGCCCAGATTGCTATTTTACGAACTCGGTCGGACTTGTTAGCTTCTGATATGTTTTGAATAATTCCGATACAATATAAGAATATTGTTGTAATAAGATATGCTTTCATTTTATGATATTTTGTTTTATATTATCAATGTGCTTACATTTGTTTCGAAACCCAAAGCCCGGGCACGAACAAGACCAAGAATTATTTTTATATTCAACTGTATAACTAGAACCCGCTTTAGAAGAAGGAACTTGAAATGCCTGCGAATGTTTGGATACGGTTTGAGTTTGCTTTTTCGGTCGATCGGGCACCCATGCAGCTCGTACTTGCTCAATAGTAGTTGATTGCGGAACGGAGATCCAATTACCTCCGAACACCGCCCATTTACCACTACTTAAATCAAGTAACGTCGGGGGCATAAAACTTTTAACTTGTTTAGGTAACATTATTGTTCGTTTTGATTTTCTACAGTTTCTTCAAGTATCCATTGCAGTGCATGCAACTCACGTAACTCTGATTGCAATAACATATGCACATGATCCATTTCATTCGTATCTGGTTGAACCGACCACGCCATTACCGACTCCGCTTGGTATCGGGTAAAACATTTAGAATGCCATTCAGTAAGTTTAAGGATTTCATCCTTTACATGAGCTATACGCTCTTCAATTTGCTGTTGTGTCTTCATATAGGTTGAGATTAATGAACGTTCGTTAACGCGCCGGTAAACCTTTTGCGCCGGCTACGCCCCGGGCTATTCGACGTAACCGCGAATGATATCATTCATGTCATTATTATCAATATCTTCAAGGGCATGATGGATTTCATCCGGGATAACACCTTGCGTAATCTCCTCGCCATCATCACCGTATACGATAACAATACGAGATTGGTTAAGTGAAACGTCATTGACGCTTACAGTGTAAGCATTACCATTATCTAATGTAATAGCAAATACTTGAGCGAATTCTAACAATTCAAATTTCATATATGAGATTTATTATTGGTTTATAAAGATAGGTAAATCTTTTGGAAATACCAAATTGATATTAAGATTTCTTTTGAGAATGTTTTCCGTAAGTATTGTTGTAGTACTCGCGCGTATCCATCATCCCTTCATGATAATATCCATCGTAGCACGCTTGATTTATTTGCTCTTTTTCCATTGCGATGGCTTGTTGGATCGTCTCTTGCATTACTGCATTGACCGGAAGTTTAAATGCTTTTGCATATTCCTCAACTAACCATTGTACTGCTGTTTGTTTCATGCTCTGACAATTTCTATTAATTTTTTAAGACAAGCAAGTTCTGTTTCTTCGTAGGTATGGAAATACGCAGCATACTGAGTTGAGGTATGCTCACCTGATAATACCCAACAAAAGGTAGATTTATTACCTAATTCCATTGTTATCCAAGAACACAACCCATGCTTCTCTCTAAACCATCTAAATACTTGTTGGTAGAGTGGAACTCCACACAATTAGTAGGTCTTTGATGTAGGGTTTCATTTGGTTAGTTTAAATCGTTTTTATTTAATAAACATCTGCGCTTTATTGTGCATTTGTAGGTTTATTGTGTTTAATTTGTATAGGCGCAATGATTTGTCGGGAAGAATGAGTTATAAGCCATTTGGAGAAACGACTTTGCACCAATGACTAATATAGTATCTATTGTCTTCTGGTTCAACTTCTCCATCACTGCAATAGATATACCATTTGCCTTTTTCATTTATACCACCAACAAAAAACATATCATGCATTGTTTTTGCAGCATCTCGCAAACAGCACAAGACTTCTGTTTCTTGTTCAGGTAAGTTGTTTTTTGTTTCAATCCAATTCATACAATTTAATTTTAAAACGGCTTATAACAACAAATATAAGAAATTGGGCTGTACCGTCTGAACGAGACTAACCGCACTATTTAAGGTGATTTCAACCTTTCGGGACAGTACACCGTTTACCATGCCCAACTTCTCATATTTGCAAAACGTTAGCTGCTATTTTACCGACCATTCCGAAAGTTTAGATTTGACAACAATTTTCAGTTCATCAACTTTTGACAATGGACAGCGGAAAGCAACTGGTTTTGTTTGCTCCGAGTATTTAGGTTTAGCACCCGACCCTTGTCGAGTGCCTCCCCTTGTTTCTTTCTTATTCGACATAACCACTCCCATTGCACTTAAAGCATCTACCATTATCAACTGTATAATGAGTTAATCCTGTGCCGTTACATTTTGGGCAATGGCTATAACCAAGAGAAATCATGTCTATTATGCCCTTTTTCTCAAGCCTATGGAATGCACCAATAAGCGATTTATCAATAAGTGCCAACCCATTAAATTTAATAAACACTTTATACCCAAGACCCGTAATGTCTTTTTCGTAAAACCGAGTTAAAGACTTCCCTATCGGGCACTCAATTATTTGCCCTCCGTTCTGTAGTATGTGATTTTTAACCTTTTCCATGCGTCAAATATACAACCTTATTTTGAATTTGCAAACATTTTCAAAGATATTTTTAAATTATTTTCTAACTTGCTGAAAATCAAAGAAAAAAACAGCAGCTAACAGCGGTTAGCGTCATTGCCGTGTTCGTGGTTTGTTGAAGTTTTGTTTTCCATATCAAATTTATTTTTAAAGTGAAAGTTTCGTGTTCCAAAGTCGGCAACGAACGCCAACCGCCAATACGTTAGTGATAATGATTTATTCACCAAAATATTCACCACCTACATCATGTATTCCATCTAATATTGATTCCAAGAAGAAGATAGTATTTTCAAGTCCATATTTCTGATAAAATGGTTTTATTTTATCAACAATTTCTATCATAAGTGATTCACTATCTTCTTGAAATAAATCACTATCACTAACATCAGATATATTCAAGTTTTCTTCTGACTCGTTAAATCTTTTAATGTGTTTTAAATCTTTCATAAGTTTATTGTTAATTTTAATTTTATATATTAATACTCTCTTTTAGGCGCAAATTTTTCAATTTCAACAATATACTCTTCTGCTATCCATGAAGAAGATGTAGTGTAATACTTTTCTCCCATTTTAAATGCTCTATGCATTTCCTCTTTATCATTGTAATTAGTTTTCACAATGTATTGATTTTTGGGGTTGAACCTTGCATGAAATATCTGAGTGTCTGCTTCTTTACTCAAACTTTCTTCATACTGCCAATTCTTTTGTAGCCATTCAAAGAGGTGTATCCTTTCACCTTCTGTCATTTGACTCCAGTATATATTGGTTAAGTTTTGCCAAAACATTGTTCGTGCAATTGGTCTTGGCGGAATACAAGCCTCTGCTAAGAAGGCTAATTCAAAGAAATCAATTGTAAATGTACTCATGGGGTATTTTTATTTGTTTTTAGTAGTCAGGACAGGACTCGAACCTATAAGTATTAAATCATAGACTTCTGGTGTTCTCAGCAATGCTGAACTAAAGATTTCTCTTATTGGACTTTAACCAATGACCTCCTTAAAGCTTAATTTAATAGCGTCTACTATTCCGCCACCTGACTATCTTTAAGAAAACAAGAATATTATCCAATTTCTTACCATTAAATATAATGATGGTATCTCTAGTATAACCCAAATCCACCCAATTTCAAACTCCCATTTAACAAAGTCTAATTTAAGCACGAGTTCCTTTCTTATAGATATTAATAAGTTTTTCATATCGTTTTAGTTTTTTAGTAGTCAGGACAGGATTCGAACCTG
>Ga0214923_10005000_pt1 | contig 15628 bp, 35 predicted proteins | sample LL1510_MetaG_FD_177993 | JGI IMG/M metagenome (GOLD analysis project Ga0214923, IMG submission 177993) | Freshwater microbial communities from Lake Lanier, Atlanta, Georgia, United States - LL-1510 | ecosystem: Environmental > Aquatic > Freshwater > Lake | place: USA: Georgia | collected...
AAAGTTCGGTGGTGAAGTTGTATACTGAGACCATGGACAACAACGACCAGCTCAGCTACAAGAACGGCTTCGGGATCAAGGCGGGTGACGAGCTCGTGACGGTCCGGGGCAAGAAGCTCATCGCCCTCGGTGGCGCCTGGATGCGGGTCACCCGTGAATGGAAGTTCATCCCCACCGTCTCCGTGATGGACCCGGAGACCGGAAAGCAACGAAACGTTCGATTCGATGACGTGAGAAAAATGTCCTGAAGTGGTGCAAAGTTCGTCCCTGAAGTGGTAAGGTAAGACCATGCTCAACATCTCCTCCCTCCCGACCCTCACCCCCTCGAACTTCATCAAGGCGTACAGCGGCCGTCCTGGGTGCGCCTGCGGCTGCCGCGGCAAGTACTACGCGGCGGGGGACAAGATGGTGGCGCGGATCCTCAAGAAGATCCAGGCCGCAGACCCGTCCATGGTCGACATCGGACCCACCTACGTGGCGGTGGACAGTGAGACCCGCCAGTGGGTCCTCTACACGGAATAAAGTTTACCGTCGAAGTGCAAAGTTCACCCCGGAAGGTATAAGGTAGATCCATGGCAATCATCCGCACCACCACCGATCAGTCCACCAACGTCGTCACCGCGAAGGAGGCCCACTTCACCGGCCGCGTGGTCCGCACCGAGGTGGTGACGGAGACCCGCAACTGGTCGGACACGATGGACTACACGGACTACCGCTCCACCAAGTGCATCTACGCCCTCGTCTACCTGGGACGCCACGGCGTCGCCCCGTACAACCGCGGCGGCCGCAACATCACGGGCACGAGCCCGATCCCTGGCGCCCCGACCCGCGACCTCACCGTCGGCGAGCGCTTCGCCTGGGTGGACTGCACGAACCTGTTCTCCTACCGTGGCGTCCCCGTCCTCACGGCCGAGGTGGACGCCTTCGACATGCAGCTCCTCTGGGGCGGTCCTGAGATGCTCGAGGACCTGGCCTCCTGGGATGACCACCAGATCGTCCTCCAGAAGGCCGCTGCAGAGGAACGTGAGGCCGCTGCGAAGGCCGCGGAAGCCCAACGTCAGGCCGCCGTCGCCAAGGCAGAGGCGGCGGCCGCAAAGGAGGCTCAGCTCCGTGCCTCGGCCGAAGCCCTCCTCGCCCGAATCCCCGCCAAGGGCACCACCGTGACGGTGGACGGCTTCACGGGGAAGGTGTTCTGGATGGGGGTGTCCAAGTACCGCGGCGCCTACAACGCCCGCGCCGGGGTCAAGGACTCGAAGGGCGAGGTGGCCTGGATCGATGCCGCCAAGTTCTGAGGGGAGTGCAAAGTTCAACTCGAAAGTGGTAGGGTAAGACCATGAAGAACACGACCATCTCCCCCGGCGACTCCGTCATCCTCTCCCCCGAGAACGGCCTCGGCCGCGGCACCTTCACCGTCCTCAAGGTCTACCCGGGGGACCGCATCCACGGGCTCCTCGTGCAGGGTCCCAACGGTGAGACCTGGCCTGCCCGCCTCGAGGGGGCGAAGGTGGTGTCCGTCGGCAACGGCCGCTTTTGGGCGTGATTAGTGCAAAGTTCAACTCGAAAGTGGTAAGGTAAGACCATGGCAATCAACATCTCCCTCCCCACCGTCCTCACCCTCACCGCCGCGGTCCTGAAGCTCACGGGCGTCGTGACCTGGTCCTGGCTCCTGGTGGCGTCCCCGGTGATCGTCGACGCCCTCCTCGCAGGCCTGCTCCTCGCGGGCATGGCAGCCTACGCCAAGCGGAAGGGGGTGACCCTCGAGGACGTCGCGGCGTACAATTCCATCGCGGGCAAGTCCGGCCGCCGTTGAGGCGGAGGGGGCGGCCCCACGGTAGGTCTGCAGGGGGCCCCAAAGGGGGCCCCACAGAGGGCCCCAAAAAGGCCCCGGGGCCCCCCGGGGTAAATGCATACTGTGTGGGGTCCTGCGGGGGGTGCAGCCTAAGGACTCTCACAAAAAATCTCGAGAACCACGCTGGGATCCGTTTCGACCCCCTTCTGGGCACAGAGAAATTCCCGAGAATAGGTGGTCTCTCAGAAATCTCCCGGGAAAAATTTTTGTCCAAAAAAAGACACCTTCGCCGACGCGCCATAATTACGGCACGGGAGACACCATCGACATGAAGCTCACACCACAAATGTTACGTCAGATCATCAAGGAAGAAGTCGCAGCCGTCGCGCAGGCGCCCGCAGCGAAGGGAAAGAAGACGCCGAAGGCCGGCGGGTCCGCCGCGCCCGCCGCAGCAGCACCGGACCGCGTCAATCCTGCACTCGTCGCGGACGTCCTCGCGGACGCCCTTGGGATTCCCAGCTCCACCGGCGGGCGCGATTCCGCCCGCTGGCTCAAGCACGTCAAGTTCTTCAACGGCTACAGGGGACGCTTCGGCGTAGAGCTGCCTTTCGAAGGTCCACTCCAGGGCGCCTTCTACGGCGAGATCAGGGGGACGCACATCAAGGCGATGGGCCTCAAGTCCCTCGACGAGCTCGAAGATTTCCTCAATGGGCAGGGAGCCCGTCAGGTCGCCTCGAAGGACGACATGGAGGGCGCCGACCTCGGCGACATCATTATGGGCATGTGAATCCTGAGGAGCAGCAGGAAAAAGAGATCGGTGGCCCCTTGGCCACCGATCATGCATCAAGCCTCCGCATACTTACGAATATTCCAGAGGAATTCACATGAAGATCAAGGTATCGAAATTGCGCAGCATCATCCGCGAGGCCTACGAACACGCCAGCACCGAGGCCCTCAAGGCCCTGGCAAAGGCCGCCATCGCCGACATGGAGGCCGGAGGCCGGCCCGAGGACGTGTACAGGTGGCTCGCCGCGGAGACGGACCTGGGCGGTGGGCGCCACCGCGCCGACGCCGTCGTCGGACTCGTCAGAAAGGCAGACCTTCGGCTCGGCATGAAGCTGTCCCACGCCGGTGAGCCCTTCAGGTCGGCGCCGCCCGCCTACGTCGCCCCGTGGAGCGGCCCATCCGGCAAGATGTACGAGTCCGACGAAGAGTGACGCCCGGTGCAATGTTGCAGGCGCGTGTGTTACACTGGATCCATGGACGCAGCACAGTACATTGAGAAGTTCAGGAAGCTTGCAGCAGGCAGGGACGAGGCGGGCACGGCCGCCCTCGCGGAGGAGCTCCGCCGGGAACCTTGGCCCACGGTCGCCCTCGTCGCCGTCCGCCTGACGGCGGGCCTCGCCCGCCGACCCGGGTCCGCCCCGACCCCCGAAGAGGCCCGATGGTTTCGCGTCCGACTGTCCGGGGTGCTCGCAGACGCATACGACCTTGTAAAGTCCTCAGGAGGCCGTGTAGGATGAGGAGCATGGACAACACAAACTCTCAGATGGTGCAGCCGCCGCCCCACGAGCTGCCCGCCGCACCTGCGGCGTACGCGGGCTGGACCTTCGCCGGAATCGCAGTCTACGGCGTGTTCTTCGTTGTATGCGCCGCGGTCTTTGGGCTCTGGTCGGAGCTTCGGAAGCTCAGGGCATCCACGGAGCTGCTTCTCGTGAGGATCTCAGAGGCCCGGGACGCCGTCCGGGAGGCCCGGCGCCCATGAGCACCTTCGACGTCGCAGACAAGTTCCGAGTGACTGTCCGGATGAAGAACGGCGGGGTGCTCGACCTGGGCACGTTCAGGACACTGCACGAGGCGGTCGCTGCAGTAGAAGACTTCAAGCAGGAACGCGACGAGGTCAAGTGGACCGTGAAGCAGAGGTCCCTGGGCGAGGCCAAGAGCTCCTTCGTCGCGGCCGTCGGGTACGACGGGGTGACGGATCCTTCCATCGTGGTGACGAAGGTTGAGCACAGGATGCGGTGACAACCGCAGAAGAAAGACTTTGGCGCCTCAGGGCGCCAAAGTCTTTATTTTCGGGACACATCCAGCAACCATTCTGTGTCACGCCGAGGCCCGCGGCGACATAGGACTCATCAGGTACGTCGTTAGACTCGAGGACGGCACTGAAGTTCACGTCGATCCTTGCATGGTTCTTCATGAAGACGAATGAAGATCCCGAGAGGCCCTGCAGCACAGGAGATCTCGCCCTTTGGACCGATCCGTGGGGAACCATCAGAATCTGCCTCGTTCTTGAAGACGTTTTGTCGATGGGAGGTCCATCGACTGGCTGGGTGAGGATCCTCGTTCCAGGCGCCGCGCCGGCTTCGCCGGCTAAGATCCACATGACTCGATCAGAACGATGCGAACGCGTCGAAGATATTAGACGGCCGGATATCTATTCCGAAGGCCTGGTCGTCGATGATGCATGTCGGATCATTAATTCTTGTGGAGAACATGCTTGGACATGCAGTCAACGTGTACTCATCTCCCAAGTCCGCTGAAGGCATCTTCTTTGTGGAAAACGGAGAGTTTGGGATAGTGGTCGAAGTCGGAACCCCCGCGAACGGAACTTACTACGGAGAAATTCTTGTTATTTTCACGATGGGAAAAATAGGATGGATTGCCCGATGTCACGTCAAGGAGCTTATGTAAAGACGTCTTTATGTGAATTAATGTTATATGTAATAACATGGACTCTTCTTCAGTCACACATGCCGCACTGATGGCCATCCTCGGCTCCTTGACGCCCCCTAGGCAACAGTCCGTGAAGAAGATCACGACTGAGCTCGTCTACTTAGGATTGCCAAAAGAGTCAGTCGATGCTATCCTCGCAGCCGTGATCCTCGACGCCGCCGAAGCACAGTATGTTTCTGACGGCACCGCTGCGCCACCACCGAGAGAATCGTCGGTAAGCATCTTGAAAAATTTGTTCTCAAAGAAGAAGCCTCCGCAGGGCACAAATGAGGAGAACTGACAGATTTGGCCCATTCGCTCCGGGAGACTTCGTCAGGCTCGACAGATTTGCAGCCGAAAACCTTGCTTCTTCATTTTTGATAACAGTCTCTGCAGGCCCCTCTTATCTCGAAGAAGTGTGCGGAACAGTCGACGGAAACGACATTTTGCTGATCCTTGAGATTTCAAATGCTGCGCCGCCTGGCGGCGACCCTGAAGAGTTTGTGAAGATTTTGACGCCCAAGGGTGTCGGCTGGATAGCTTCGACCTACATTGAACGTGCCTGACAAGGGGGCATCCACAAGAATTATATTCGATCTTTTAATTAACCAATATGTATTTGTGTGAATGCTCCACATGTGCAACACACAAAATTCATCTCGAAGCGTACAGGCCGGCCGCGGGCCGGAGACCTCGTTGTCGTGAATTCCGCAAACAAATTCATTAATGCATACGTCGCATCGGGTGATTTTTCATTTGCAAACGTTGCATTCACTGCAAAGAACGACGAAATGGGGATCGTGCTCAACGGATACAGCGACGAGAAGTACAGCATCCTCTATCACTACGTTAGAGTTCTCTTTCAGACAAACAAGGTCGGAATTGTTCACGAAGGCCTTGTTCAGGTCGTCAATATCGACAAAGAAGATGATTTCTTTTGAGAGAGCCAAGTAGTCACAAGTTTTTGAAAATTCTAGGCAGACGTGTTATCATTTAGCTCATGAGCGTTCCCACCCTAGGCAGTCTTGTTGCAGTCCGGACACTTTCTAATTCAATATTTGTCCATAGGGAATTTGGAAGCCGGTCTGATGTATTTGAGGTCCACAACGGAGACGAAGGTGAAGTCTTAAAGGTTCTACCCTTCGTTGTCGGTTCGGGAAGATATGTGCACGTTAAGTTTTCAGACAATCGAATCGGATACATTCACGAATCAAATCTTGTCATAGCCAAGTGATTGCAGATACTTAGCAGCATGACCAAAATTGTCATTGCCTCTTTAATTGGAGCTGCTTATCTTTTTGTGGGAATTGTCAATTGGCTTGTTTCTGCCCTAGAACTCCTTGGCGACACTTCCAAGAACCAATATCTTTCATCGGTGAATTCATTTTCAAAGAAAAATATAGCGACAGAAGTTTTTTCCGTCGCTTATCTTGTGCTCGCGTGGCCTCTACACCTTGCCTTGAAGTCATCTTTCGCATCAGATGACTGACTATTTTTTTGTTGAACATCCTGAATTCTTGGGAGCCATTCCAGTCTTGCCCATGACAGCATATACGTCGTGAAGATCCTTTTTTGTGATGCAGTCTGCTCCTGGCCACGATCCATTCATGATCGAATCAGTTCCTTCCCTGTTGTCCTTAAGTCCCCACATGTGGCCCAATTCGTGCAACATCGTGGTGTAGAGCATGTGTTCATCTCTCATTCTGTCAGCAACAACTGCAATGAACTTAAATGCACACCCAGCAAAAGTAAATGCCATTATCTGCCTGTTTTCTCCGTCCAATGCCTTAACGGTTGGATGGTTTGAATTGACTCTAATGATGTAGAAAGCATGTCTGCAACCTTTCTGCCATGGATCAAAATTTGCGGCATCGGCTGAAAGATCAATGTTGAATATGTTCTTTCCGTTGACTTCACCGTTTATCACTACATCATAAAAGATGCCGTCGGCCTCGGTCGGCGGCATGACGTCAATGTCGCCCTGCGTCTCTTTTTTCCATGAAAAAATTGCATCGACAATGGGTTTCAATTCAAGACCGCTAAAATCGTCTTCTATCATTGCACGAGAATCAATGAGATGGCTTTTTATGGGATCTCTTGTGGTCTCAGATGCCTCTGAGACACTTATCACACCTATAAATGCTGTTGCAGCAAAAAAGACGGCAGAATATTTTAGAGACTTTCTTGTTAACATGACCACCTCCAGAGCGTCGGGCGCTAAAAGTAACTAATTCATTGTTTTACAAATTGTTGATTCGATAAATTTTATATTTTTTTCTCTGACCGAGATGTAATTGTCAATCATCAGGTGTTAAATTCAGCAGATCGAGGAGTCGACTTTCATGTCCGAAGATGAAAAAATAAAGCTTAAGCTGTTCGACAATCTCCTGTGCGCTTACCACGTCTCAGAGACGACCATTAAAGCCTGGGGAGAAGACGTTCAGCTCAATAAGACGATCGAAGAGTGTGCAGAGCTCATTGTTGCTTTGCAACACTCCAAGTCGAGAACACTCGACGTTCGCGCAGTTGCATCTGAGATTGCAGATGTTTTGGTCATGACGGTCTGTGCATCAAGAATAATTGGGGTCGACCTTGTTGCAGATGAAATGTCGAAAAAGCTGACCAGGCTTAAGGGCAGGATTGAATCTGCAAAACCTCAAATCGACCTTGAAGACAAATATAACCTTGCCATCAAAAAGGGAGCAGAGCTTGAGGAACTCTACAGAAAAGAAGTCGAAAAAGTCGAACTGCTAAAAGAAAAATTGAAAAAAGTGCAAGAAGATTTAAGTGGTTCTGAGGCTTCAGCATCCATTCAGCAGAGACAGAAGAAAGACGTGCCGGCCCAAAAAAAGCAGAGAAGACAATAGTTCCCGAAAAGATCGACTTGAATCTCATACATATTTTGTGCTGTCATTTTCTCTTTTTGTAGTCGGAATGCTCATTGGTGCTTTGTCAGTTTCGGCGCTCATCAATGCATTTAAGTAAATTCCCCGGAGAGCAGGGGACGACTGGGTCGAACTTATTTTAATGGTTGATCTTCGAGATCACGACTGAACTTTGTTTAAATGGCAGATTTTCTTTTTGCAACTTGTGAAAAGTGGTCTTCAAAAGGGTTAATCTATAACTCACAACCAAGAGTTCAGGAGAAAAACAAAACATGTCGAACAGCTCTACTTCCATGTCGATCAAGACCTTCCTCAGTGTCGCCGAAGTCCTTCCGGTCGACACCTCTGTCCTCCTTCGCGGTCCTCACGGCATCGGCAAGAGTCAGGTGGTTCGGCAGGTTGCCAAGGCCTTCGATCTTCCTGTGATCGACCGGCGTCTCAGCCAAATGACCGAGGGCGACATGGTCGGCCTTCCCTCCACGGATGGTGAGGTGACCCGCTTCAATCCACCGGACTGGTACAAGCGTGCCTGCACGGCCCCTGTGTGCCTCTTCCTCGATGAGCTCAACCGAGCCACGCCTGAGGTCATGCAGGCAGCCTTCCAGATCGTTCTCGATCGTGAGCTCAACGGTTGGCAGCTCCACTCGGACACCCGTGTCTTCGCAGCGGTCAATGCCTCGGCGGCCTACACCGTGAACGAGATGGATCCGGCCTTGCTCGACCGTTTCTGGACGATCGATCTCGAGCCGACCGTTGAGGACTGGGTCGCCTGGGCACGCAGTGGCCATGTTGCTGACGTCGTCACCGACTTCATCGCAGCCAACGATAAGTGGCTCGACACGCCGAAGGATTCTGATCCCGGCAAGGTCACCCCGAGCCGCCGCTCGTGGGAACGCCTATCGAATGCCCTTGCTCTCGCCGGCGTCGTCGAGCATCCGGACAATCCTCTCTTCTACCCGATCTGCCGAGGCTATGTCGGCAACGAGGCCACCATCGCTTTCCACTCCTTCGCAAAGACGATCGACAACCAGGTGTCTGGTGAGGAAATCCTCAATAACTACCCGAAGGTGAAGAAGAAGGTGGCGAAGCTCGGTACCGAGAAGCACAACATCCTCATCGAGAAGGTGACGGACTACGTCACGAAGCAGCTCAAGTCCCTCGATGACAAGCAAGGCAAGAACCTCCAAGAGTTCATGCGTGACCTTCCGGGTGAACTGCGAGTCGCCTGCTGGTCGAAGCTCACGCAGGGCTCCGGCACCGACAACCTCGAGCTCGCTAAGGCAATCCACCGCTGGTGTGTCGAGGATATTCTCGGTGCCTTCGGCGTCTCCGCTGATGCTGCAATTAAGGCCCTCTCTTCGACTCCAAAGAAGAAGACAACGGACAAGTGAGGGCTTCACTTGCGGGAATTTGATCCCAATCTATGGAAAGAGAAGGCTTGGGCCCGATACGTTCGGGCCCAAAAGTCCGGAACTGCCACGAAGAAGGACGAGACCGAGTGGGCTCTTGATGTTCTCGCGATCGGTGATCTCTCGGCTCTTGTGGACTGGTGCAGAGATCACAAGCTGAAGGTTGTCTTCGAAAAGAAGTCCAATGGTACCTACAGCCAAGAAGACAAACAGATCACAGTGTCGACACATCTAATGCCTAGAAAACAAGTCATTGTTCTTCTCCATGAATGCGGTCATCATCTCATTAGCTCTCAGGAACTAAATGAAAGATTTTCTTTGGGTTACTGTCAGGTCGACCCTAAGATCAAAAAGTCGTTCGAACACCGACTTGCATGCCTCGAGGAAGAAATTGAAGCTTGGCACCGCGGCTGGAAGCTAGCGTGCCGACTCTCTTTGACTATTGATCGTGATTCATTTGACTTGTACAGAGTCAAATGTCTCAAGTCTTACATCAACTGGTCTATTAAACCAAAGAAATTTAAGGATTTAAGCGAATGAACAACCCAATTCTTGAATTCCTAATGAAGGCCGCCGCTCACGAAAACGGCATCGTTCCCCTCGAGCGAAACCACCACGATTTCAATCGCATCCTCGCCTCCCTTCCCCCTGAGGAGGCCCGCGTTATGAAGCGGAAGTTTCGCAAGATGTGGCGGAAGGTGGCGAGGAACAAGCAGGCGAAGAACGCCCGGTTGAAGCACATCACCTCCGGCCTCGGCAACCAGAATCCCACTCGAACTCACAAGAATAATCGCAAGCACATGGTGTACACCCACCTGTGGCTAGAAGCTGTGATACCGCTCCACAAGAAAATTGAGCAAGGTGATACATAAGGTGGTCACTATTGTAAATTAGATTTGTTCACCCACGGCATCGGTGGACATGATTGGCTGCGATCTCCCTCGGCCGTGCGTTGGTGGCTTATATAAGCGAAGGTGAAATCCCCTGCGAGATTCGGGATGAGTAACCACGAGGCCGGTGGCCGCCGAATAGGGTGGGGCCGGCCTCACTCTTTTATCCCAGGAATATTCGAAATAATGTTTCTGTGGGGTTTACACGAATCTTCAGGATGATTATCTCCAGTGCAATCTTCAAACAACTGATGGTAAGGTAGAGATCATGGATACGCAACAATTCGCTCGCGCCGCCGCCCTCGCGTTCGATACGAACAACGGTGATCTCCTCGCTGAACTGAAGGATCACTTCACATCGCTCAGCGATCCCAAGGCCGTGGAGGCCACGTACTTCGCTGGGTTTAATGCCAAGGGAACGCCCAACGCATTTGAACCCGGTTCCCTTGAGTATACCAGGTGGTTCCACGGGCACTTCACTCTGCACCTCCTCACGGCCGGCTACGGTGTGGATCTCGCGGTCGAAGAGGCGAAGAAGATGGCTCGCCTCAGAACCGGCGGAACCCACCACGGAGATCCCACCTAAAGGAAACACCATGGATCACAACGCAAAGTACGCAACGGGCGGCCTCTTCGAACAGATTGCAGGTGAACTCGAGGATATGTTGAAGGTACCGGCAGCTCCCCTTCCTACCGATGAGATCATCCCCCATGTTGGGCTGGAGGTAAACATTGTGGGTGATGAGTGGATCCCGGCCACGCAAGTTCTGTGGCGATCTTGGACCGGGCGGCGGAAGGTGTGGGGCATGGAGTACCACGGGCCCGTGTTCAACATTGATCGCGATGATTCGGTTCCGTTCTCTGGCAAGCGGGTGTGCAGTTGCTCGATCTGCCAGGAACACGTTTCCCCCGAGATGAAACCGAACTGAGGGTGCAAAGTACTCCTCCCAGGTGATAGGGTGTAACCATGAGGATCGCACGCAAGAAGGTGAACTGGCTTCCTGAGGCAAAGGCGGAGAAGAAGATCACTCCTCCCCACCCCCTTCTCGCCGAAAGGAAGCTTGAGGAATACATCAACTCTGCCTCGCTCAAGGAGGGGCTCATCCCAGGCGCCTTGTGGTTCACCCACTGCGATCTCCTCGAGGAGGGGCGATTCGTTCGGAGTGGATACACGCCCCACCCATTTCCTTACGTTACACACTCGCGGGCTGCATATGCACAAGGTGTGCTGGTTCCTGGGGGATCAACCGCGATCTACTTGGGCACCGTTCGGCTCGAGGAGGAATCCTCCAAGAAGGCGCTCGTTCGGGTGCTCCGCCACTCCTTCCTCATCGGCGGGAAGCAGTACATCACAAATGATATCGGCAAGTTCTTCTATCCGGCATGAGGTGGATTCGGCGGGCCTGGAGGGTTCTCATCGGGAAACCTCTCCGAAGGTGGGGCAAACCTGCCGTAACCTACCGGTGCCCGCGTTACGAGGGCGGGGAACAGGTGCTCTGGCGGGGTGGATTGTACGTGATCACGCGAATTTCAGTGAGGAGCGTAACGGGAATCTCACTCTACGAGGCCATCGATCAACACGGGCGGATCGCCTCCATAACATCCTGGGAATCTGAGAGATTGGCATGATCGCAGAAGCAATCTTCGCAACTTCGCTGGTAACCTTCACGGCCGCCTACGCACTCCACCGGAGGGGCGGAGTGGCTCCACAATCGCCACCTTCGCCGCCTCCTCCCGAGGAGATCGATGTGGAGGTTCCCTCTGAGCGGAGAATTGGTGAGATCCTCATGATGCCCACGGGCCCCAATCCCGCCCACTACAACAGTTACGCGGTGATCGTTCGGGATCGAGTTGCGGAGGATTACTACACGGTTCAAACTTTCCACGAGGTGCCCAAGGTGTACACGGTGCACACGAGCCAACTGCTCACAAAAGAGGAGCTCGAGAGCAGATCGCGATTACCTATCGAACCATGATACAGAAACTGATAGAACCGCTCTTCGTGGCGGGCCTCGCATACGGATTACTCTACGGAATCTCAGTGATCGGCCACAAGGCCTTCGGAAACAAACACAGGAAGAGGAAGCAATGAAGAACTACAACTTTTCGGATCTCAATTTCATCCCACGCTCTCTCGGCGGTGTGGCGGCGCGGCTCACCTTCGATAACGGCTACACGGCATCGGTGGTTCAGGGCCCGGGCACGTACGGTGGGGCCGAAGGCCTCTACGAGCTCGCTGTGATCCACAACGGAGAGATCGTGTACGATACACCGATCACTAGCGATGTTGTGGGTTGGCTCACGGAGGGCGATGTTACCGAGAAGCTCAACGAGGTTGCCTGCCTCCCCAAGCGTGGTACCACTGCGATCCTCTCTTAATTCTCCCTTGTAAACTTACCCTCGAATTGTTTTAATATATCAGAGCCCACGTGGCATCAACAACCCGCAAGGAGTTATCATCATGAGCATCAAGAACATCATCATCACATCCGCACTTCTCACCTCGGCCGCCCACGCGGATGTATACGTTCACGGCAAGGGAACAAACACCTACCAACGCGGCCTCACCCAGGATTATGGATACTGGGGTGGTTACGCAACGGCTAACGTTTCCGGTACCAAGTATGCTTGGAACTGGGATGGTGATAGCGAAGTGATCACCAACAATGCAGTTGTATCTGCATACGTTTCAGCTCTTCCTGCAAGCTCTGTGGTTCGGTGCCACTCAGCGGGCTGCCTCATTACGGCCCGAGCCATCTACCTCTATGGCAACTCCAAGTTTTCGAGAGTTGTTGCAGGTGCATCGGCAGAAGGCGGAAGCGAACTCGCCAGCATCGGATCTCTCGGCGGCATGATCGGCGGATTGAACAGCTCACTCCGCCCGAGTGTTGCACGCTCTTTCTCTCACAATGCATCTGTTGTAACGTACCACGGCGGTGGTTCGAACTCCTCGGCGGTTCCAACGTGGGGCCTTCTCCTCAGCCCAGTAACATCTGCAACCCTTCCAGGTGAGGATGATGGTGCCGTTGCATATCACTCCACGCTCGGCAAGGCAACAACCGGCACCTGGTGTGATACCGATTCCGTTTGGTACAATCCAACAACTTATGGTTGCACCGCATGGAACAAGGGTGCACAGTACAACGGCCACGTTGTGAAGGAAGTTCAATATTGGGGCCACTCGCCTTCGGCGGCTTTTGCTGCTCGTGGATGGTGATGATGGTAACCTTCAACCTCTTCGTTCTGGGATTTGCTAACGTTCTCTTCTCTCTTCTGGTGAAGGCGATATTTAATCCCAGTGAAGCTGGTTGAAGGTGTTGATTTCTATTGGGAGTGTGACCTCATGGTTCTCACTCCCGATTTTCTTTTGCGGAGAGGAAAATGTTGCAACAGCGGTTGCAGGCACTGCCCTTATCCGAAGTTGAAGGATACGTATGCCCATGAAACTAACAGAATCACAGTTGAGGAAGATAATCCGCGAAGAAGTGATCCGTGAAGCACGCCAGGAGATGCTCCGCGAGGGGCTTCTCGATGCGATCAAATCTGCAATCGGTTCTGGTGATGGCGGAAGTTCGGATGTGAAGCCTGCCGCTGCATTCGCGGCCATCGGAAAGATGTTCTCGGATCTTTCCACACGCATCTCATCTGATGTGAACAAGATCCAATCTGCCCTTCCTGCATCAGAGGAACCCACAGATGCGGTTGGAATCGCCAATGCGATCGTGAACGGATTCATCTCCGGTGGCCTTGGTTCACTCTCACAGATGAACAAGGATCTCGGAATGCTCGGCAAGGCCTTCGAGGGCGCATCCAAAACCGTGGAGGCGGATCCCGATGGCACCAAGAAGAGCCTCATGAGAACTGTGAACACATCACTTGGGAAGGCAACTTCAGGCGGCTGAGTGCAAAGTAGGCACCGCGCGGTGTAGTATCTTTTTTGTGGTACAACTCACAACGAAAGGTTTCTTCAGATGAGTTTCGATGATTTCGCTACGATGATTCTCGTAGGGATTCCCCTCTTTGGGTTCCTCTACATCTCCCGGAAGTTTGTGCAACTTCACCAGGCCTATCATAAGGCGAAGGCCATCGATGAGTTCCATGCTCAGAAGCACCGCCCTAACTACTTCGGTGCAAGCCCGGATACTGAATAAATTTGTATAATGAGGCGAGAGAGCTGTAAGATTCTCTTGTTTCAATCCCGGAGCGTTACCAGAGTGGCCAAATGGGGCGCGCTGTAAACGAGTTGGTTTTATTCCTTCGGTGGTTCGAATCCATCACGCTCCACAGAATTCATCACAGGAGAAAACAATGTTCATTGGTATCCTCTTCTATACGCTCTACATGCTCACGGCCGCTTGCACTGCATGGGCCTCTCAGGTGGTATTCTACGCACATCTGGAAGCCCATCCATCCACCCGTGAACGCGGATTCGGTTGGATCGCTTGGCCTCTGGGTGTGCTCACCGGCATCACGTGGCCCATCACCATCCCAATCGCGATCATCATCGCAGGAGTTACGAAGTGAACAAACCCCTCGATCACCTCGCCTGGGTTAAAACCGAGAAGGGCAGAAAGATCCACTGCGTTCCCGATGTGATCGATGATGAGGGGCGGTGGCCTGATCCCTTTGTGGAGGATCCTGGCGCTGAGGCCACCGCACTCTGCGGAAAGGCATCGAAGTTCTACCCACCAGGCATCTTCACGCGGCTTCACGCCCAGCGGTGCTACGAGTGCTGTGATGCCCTGGGAATCCCACAGGGATTCGGAACTCCGTTAAACGAGCGGAGAAAGTGATTCATAATTAATTCTTGAGGTGTTAAAATGGCAGATAGCAAGTTACCAGAGAGGCTCGTTGAATCCATTGCAGAAGGTATGTGGTACCTCATTCGCGAGGATTCGGATCAAGATTGGGGTTGGTGTAAATCGCACAAGGAGGGAGTTGCGGCCGAACTTCGATACCGCGCTCGTTCTGCACTGATCGCGGCGGAGTTTCGCACCTACTACGAGGAGAAGCATCCTCCCGCTCTGGATCTTCGCTTCAAGGATGCCATGATCCGTGGAGAACTAAAGTGAACCTCGTGGGAGCACTGTGGATTACGGCAGGGATCGCAGCGTTCCTGCTCGTTCACATACGTGTACACTGGAAGAAGTGAAAAGTTGATCCTCCGAATGGTAGGATGATTGCATCATGGGAATATTCATCCTCCTGGGCCTCGCGATCCTCTTCCAAATCGTTTTTCCGCAGCTGGCGAACGTGCTCGCGTGGCTTCTAACCATCGGGTTCATCGTGCCATTCTTCACCTTCGCGGGCGGATCTCTTGCGTGGGCCTTCCTCAATATCTTCACCGCAGGTTCTTTCTTCACCGCAGGTGCATGGCTCTCCTGTTGCGCTTTTGCTGGGCTTCCGATGGGACTCTTCATGGCCTGGTACATCCTCGCGGATTGAGGTTCACATGATGATACGAATGCGTGAATTGAAACCCGGCGATCTCATCGCGATCGATCCGATGGGATTCGCGAAACCTCTCAACCGGGAGAACATCAAGTACGATCTCTACTTCGTGTTCGATGTGCAACACGATGGGCGATCGCGATTCGAAGGATCATACACGATCCGAACCCTCACCACCGTGAGCGGTGCACCGCACATCCAGGAGTTCACCAACTATCACGGTGCCCCCTTCACCGATCGGTGCATCCCCTTACAGTTCCAGGGAGCCCATCTCTACCTATCAGATCCCATCCCAGAATATTCAGAATAATTCGATGGGTGGATTACCCACGGGGATCCTCCGATTAATCCTGGGAGATCGCAGATGATCTTTCTGAGTGCAAAGTGCACCCGGGAGATGGTATCCTATAGATGTTCAACCCCCAACGTTCTCGAGGTTATCATGATTCGTGAATGCATCCACTGTGAAGGCACCTTCGATACCGATTC
>Ga0214923_10005001_pt1 | contig 15627 bp, 15 predicted proteins | sample LL1510_MetaG_FD_177993 | JGI IMG/M metagenome (GOLD analysis project Ga0214923, IMG submission 177993) | Freshwater microbial communities from Lake Lanier, Atlanta, Georgia, United States - LL-1510 | ecosystem: Environmental > Aquatic > Freshwater > Lake | place: USA: Georgia | collected...
AGACGGCACATTTTTGAGAAAACCCCTTCCATTTCAGTCACACTGTGGAGTAGAAAGATTACCCCAAATGGCTCAAGGAGGAGAACATCTTGGCACTAACAGACGAACAACGCTTAGCCGAACTCGGCTATAAGCAGGAACTAAATCGCAGCTGGTCTGGGTTTTCAAACTTTGCGATTTCATTCTCAATCATTTCAATTCTCGCAGGTTGCTTTACAACATTTGCTCAAGCGTGGAACAACGGTGGTCCAGTTGCAATTTCAATTGGCTGGCCAGTTGTATCACTGCTAATTCTGATCATCGGCTTTTGTATGTCAGAACTTGCATCTGCTTATCCAACATCAGGTGGTATTTACTGGTGGGCATCAAAGCTAGGTGGAGCAAAAGCTGGTTTCTACACCGGTTGGCTTAACTTAATTGGTCTTATTTCTGTAACAGCATCTGTGGGCTATGGAGCAGCTAGCTTCTTGAACACAATTTTGGGTGCTCAATGGCCAAACTATGCAACAACTTTCCTTGGTGGCGACTACATCAAGCAACAGTTCTTCCTATTTATTGCAATCATTCTTGTTGTTACGTTGATCAACATCTATAGCGGTCACCTACTCTCACTTTTCAATAACATTTCAGTGTGGTGGCACGTATTTGGAACAGCTGTTGTAATTGCAATTCTGCTGATTGTCCCTGATAAGCACCAGACACTTTCTTGGATGTTCACAACCAAGATCAATAGCTCTGGCTTTAGCGATAACTCATACTGGCTATACGTATTGCCACTTGGTTTCTTGCTCACTCAGTACACAATTACCGGCTTTGATGCATCTGCTCACTTGTCTGAAGAGACACATGATGCTCATATCAATGCCGCTAAGGGTATCTGGAAGTCAATCTTCTACTCAGCAATTGGTGGATACATCCTTTTGATGGCATTCCTCTTTGCTGCAACTCAGGTAGACACAATTAGTTCATTTGACTTGGCAGTTAACCCATTCGGTGGTGGATCAGTGATTGCTGTTCTCTACACCGCACTTGGTGGTGGGCTTGCATTTAAGCTCGTCATGATCATCACAACTCTTGGTCAAATCTTCTGCGTTACAGCTTGCTTAACTTCATGTTCACGCATGATGTATGCATTCTCACGCGATGGAGCTGTACCTGGAGGAAATCTTTGGAAGAAAGTTAACAAGCACCATGTTCCATTAAATGCTGTTCTTGCATCAGCCGTTGGTGGAATCATCTTGACTCTTCCAGCTCTATGGAAGTCACCAACAGGTGCTCCAACTGCTTTCTATGCGGTTGTATCTGTTTGTGTAATTTCTCTCTACCTAGCGTTCTTAATTCCAATCTTCTTGCGTCTAAAGGCTGGCGATAAGTTCAAGGCTGGAGCATGGACACTTGGTTCAAAGTACAAGTGGATGAACATTGTGGCGGTTGCAGAAATCTCCATTATTTCTATCTACTTCATCTTGCCATTCTCACCAGCTGGAACTCCAGGTAATAAAGACTTCACCTGGACTGCAGTTAACTACGCACCACTTGTTACTGGTGGCGCGTTAATTATCCTCTGGATCTGGTGGAACCTATCTGCGAAGAAATGGTTCACAGGACCACGAAGTAACCTATAAAAGAGTTATAACTCTCATAAATCCCCCCGCACGCAAAGTGCGGGGGGATTTTTTTAGCCTAGATTTTAAGGGCTTAAATCGTTAGGCTATTGGGCATGACATCAATGACGATTGCTGATTTAACAGCCAAGATCAAAAGCGGTGAAATAGATACCGTTGTAGTAGCCATGACCGATATGCAGGGCCGCTTAACAGGTAAGCGCATCCATGGAACTTTCTTCCTAGATGAAGTGCTCAAGCACGGTACTGAAGGTTGCAACTATCTTCTAGCAGTCGATGTCGATATGAATACCGTTGACGGATATGAGATGTCCTCGTGGGAACGTGGCTATAGCGACTTTGCTTTGGTTCCAGATATGGACACCTTGCGCATGATTGATTGGCAAGAAGGTGCAGCACTTGTATTGGCCGATGTGCAGTGGCTAGATCACACAGATGTTGTTGCCTCTCCCCGCCAAATACTTCGCAAGCAAGTTAAAGCTCTTAAAGATGCGGGCATGGAAGCGATGTGCGGAACTGAGCTTGAGTTCGTGGTGTACAAAGACACCTATGAAGAAGCGTGGAACAAGGGCTATAAGAACCTTATTCCTGTCAATCAATACAACGTCGATTATTCAATTTTAGGTGGATCTCGTATTGAGCCACTTTTGCGCAGAATCCGTTTGTCTATGGCAAAAGCAGGAATGACCGTTGAGTCAGTTAAGGGTGAATGTAACTTTGGCCAGCATGAAATTGCCTTTAAGTACTCTGATGCCCTTTCAAATTGCGATAACCACGTCATCTATAAGAACGGTGCAAAAGAAATCGCATCACAAGATGGTTATGCACTTACTTTCATGGCTAAGCCAAATGAAAAGGAAGGTAACTCTTCACACATTCACCTATCATTCCGTGGCCTAGATGGTTCTATGGTGATGGCTGATGATTCAGATAAAGAGCAGGGTTTAAGTGATCTTGGCCGCCAGTTTATCGCGGGACAAATTGCGCATATGCGCGAAATGTCTTTGCTCTTTGCACCTAACATCAACTCTTATAAGCGCTATGTTCCAGGCTCATTTGCCCCAACAGCTATCCGCTGGGGCCGCGATAACCGCACATGTGCCCTTCGCTTAGTTGGAAAAGGTGCAAGCCTTCGTCTTGAAAACCGTGTTGCAGGTGGAGATGTAAATCCATATTTAGCTGTTTCTGGAATCATCGCTGCAGGCTTGGATGGAATTAAGAACAAGATGGTTTTAGAACCAGCTTTCACAGGAAATGCTTACGCCTCAGATTCACAGCGTGTTCCTTCATCAATGAATGAATCACTTGCGCTATGGGAAAACTCTGCATGGGTTAAGGAAACTTTTGGTGCTGAGGTTCAAGCTCATTATGCAAACATGGCCAAGATTGAAATTGCAGCTTATGGCAAAGCAATCACCGATTGGGAATTAGTCCGCAACTTCGAAAGGTTCTAAATAACCGTGTCTACTTCATATGATGTAATCAACCCTGCCACAGAAGCGATTGTTAAGAATGTTCCTCATTTAGATTTGGAACAAACTGATGCAGTTATTGCAAAGGCTGCTAAAGCTTTTGAAAGCTGGAAAAAAGTCACACCTGGTGAGCGCGCCCGCTTGCTTCGCGCTTTCTCACAAGTTGTAACAGATCACCGTGAAGAATTGGCACAGTTAGAAATCACTAATGCTGGCCACACACGAGGCAATGCACTCTGGGAAGCAGACAATGTCGCTAATACGCTGATGTATTACTCAGCAGCCCCAGAGCGCTTATTCGGTAAGCAGATTCCAGTTCCAGGTGGAGTAGATATAACTTTCAAAGAGCCATTAGGCGTTGTTGGAATCATTGTTCCTTGGAACTTTCCTATGCCTATTGCTGGTTGGGGCTTTGCTCCAGCGCTAGCTGCTGGAAATACTGTTGTACTAAAACCTGCTGAATACACACCGCTAACAGCTATTCGTCTAGGCGAACTTGCATTGCTCGCTGGAATTCCTGAAGGTGTTCTCAACATACTTCCCGGCAAAGGCAGCGTTGTTGGTAATCGCTTTGTCACACATCCATTAGTACGAAAAGTTGGCTTTACCGGTTCAACTGAAGTCGGAAAGCAGATCATGGCCGGATGCGCCGATCAGGTGAAGCGTGTAACACTTGAGCTTGGTGGAAAGAGCGCCAACATCATCTTTGCTGATGCAGATATAGAAAAAGCAGCAGCTGGAGCACCTGGCGCAGTCTTTGATAATGCTGGCCAAGATTGCTGTGCTCGTTCACGAATTCTTGTGCAAAAGTCGGCATTCGATAAGTTCATGGAGCATTTCGAGGTAGCAGTTAAGAAGTTCCGCTGTGAAGATCCAAACCTTGCAAGTGCTGAAATGGGACCGCTGATTTCTAAGAAGCAGTTTGATGTCGTTGAGTCTTATCTCGATGAAAAAATTGCTTTCCAAGGATCCGCCCCATCAGGGCCTGGATATTGGATGCCACCAACTGTTTTGCTTCCTAAAAATGCTCAAGCCAAATCGTGGCGTGAAGAGATCTTCGGCCCTGTTGTCTCAGTCTTAACTTTTGAAGATGAAGCTGAAGGCATCAAGATGGCAAATGACAGCGAATATGGTTTATCTGGTTCAATCTGGACAAGAGATGTAGGACGTGCTCTTCGCGTTTCACGTGCAATTGAATCAGGCGCACTGTCTGTGAATTCAAATTCTTCAGTTCGTTTCTGGACGCCCTTTGGTGGCTTTAAGCAATCAGGTCTTGGACGTGGTTTAGGCCCAGATGCAGTTGATTCTTACACAGAGTTAAAGAACGTATTTATCTCTAACGACTAATTAGATTGTGCGGATTGGTGCGGTTGCGATGCGATCAAGAAATTGATCAACTAAATCGTAACCGCGCTGATTGCTTTCTGCCTCTAATTTTCTAGTCTCTGCGCGCAGCTGATCCACAACCACTCCCTCAGACTCAACTTCAGCGCATCCACCATCCATAGCTAGCCACATATCCAAAACTTCTGAATCAATTTCTGGGTGGAACTGCAGACCTAATGTGCGACCGAAGTGATATGCCTGCGGACATAGTTCAGTTCGGGCGATCTCCGTAGCTCCAGGTGGAACAGTGAATCGATCCCAGTGATATTGAAACCAAGGTCCCTTAGGGATAAAACTCTCATCATCACTATCTACTTCATACCAACCGAGTTCTGCATATGGTGAGCGCGAAACGGTCCCACCCAAAACACGAGACATGAGCTGTCCCCCAAAGCAGATTCCTAGAACTGGGATTCCAGCGTTATGAACCTCACGCATTTTTGCAACTTGAGGAATTAACCAGTTACCTATTGCGCCATCATCATAAGCTGCATACGGAGCACCCATAACAACTACAACATCAAATGAAAGTAAATCTGGCCATTCTGGAGTGACGTTAGGTGCTTTTGCATGTTCTTCATCAACGATTATAAATCGAGAAATTTCATAGCCGCGCTTTTCAAACTGCTTCCAGATTGGGCCGCCAGCAGAGACGTGGTCATGCTCAATGAAGAGGACGCGTTTAGACATGCGGGCAATACTACTTAATGATTCGTAGTGGTTCTTGTCCACGTGCAATGAGACGCTCAAAATGTAGTTCGCGTTTTTCATTAAATCGGTTGGATTCTGTGGTGGCCTTGGCCAAGAATGCCGAAAGTTCATCGCGTGCAGCTAGACCATCACCGCTAAGGTCAGTGCGATCAAAGACGTTCCAAGCACGAAGCACCGGAGCAACAACCTCCTCTAAATGCTGCTGCATGTCATAAATGCCAGCTAGAGCAATCTGAACGGCCTTTCGACCAAAGCCTGGCATGTTCGCACCTGGCATATCAAAATTAGTTACTACATCGGCAATAGCGCGCATGGAGGCATTTGGTTCCATATCAAGGGCTGCCCCTAATGTGTTGCGATAGAAAAGCATGTGCAGATTTTCATCCAAAGACACTCTTTGCATCATGGATTCGGCTATCGGGTCATCTGAAATCTTGCCAGTATTGCGGTGTGAAATACGTGTGGCTAACTCCTGGAAAGAAACGTAAGCAATGGTGTGCAACATGTCATTTTCATATGGAGTCTGATAACCCAATGACATATGTGCCATGCGCAGATCTTCAAGTTCATATGGATCAACACCGCGTGTTGCCATTAAGTAGTCGCGAATAACAATGCTGTGACGTGCCTCTTCGGCCGTCCAACGTTCAATCCACGTTCCCCAGGCACCATCACGGCCCATTGAGAGAGCAATTTCAGTGTGATAGCTCGGCAAATTGTCTTCAGTTAATAAATTAAGAATTAAAGAATCTTGAGCAACAGGGGTCAGACGTGAATCTTTTGCTTCCCATGCATCACCATTGAGAGGCCCAGCAAAATCGCGACCCTCAGACCATGGGACATACTCATGGGGATACCAATTTTTTTGCACCTTCAAATGCCGATCAAGTTCGACAGCAACAACAGGTTCTAGGTCTCGAATAAGACGAGCTTGAATCGCCTTGCTGTCATAAGTCATAGGCGCAACGCTACGGTAGTTCTTGGGTTACTGCCCAGTTATAAGTTCTCTTTTGCACGCTCAATTGCTTGTGCTGCCCGCCACTTAGCGATTTCGCCGTGATTTCCACTTAATAAAATCTCAGGAACTGGGATATCACGCCAATTCTGAGGTTTTGTGAAGCTGGGATATTCAAGATACCCCTCCTGATTATGTGACTCTTCGGCAAGTGATTCAGGATTTCCGAGGACACCCGGGATTAACCGAGTGATGGCTTCAATCATCACAAGGGATGCAACTTCTCCACCACCTAAAACGTAATCACCAATTGATACTTCATGAACACGATGATTCTTGGAAAGATAATGCTGACGCACTCGATCATCAATACCTTCATAGCGACCACAAGCAAAAACTAGATGAGATGCCTTGGAAAACTTAGCTGCCATTGGCTGGTCAAAGCGCCTGCCTGCCGGAGTCAGAATAATTAAATCGCTTTGAGCACTCATCAATGGATCTAGAGCTTGTCCCCATACTTCAGGCATCATCACCATGCCAGCACCGCCTCCATAAGGCGTGTCATCTACTTGATTGTGAACATTTGTAGCAAAGCTGCGCAGATCGTGAATACCAAATTCAACAATCCCACTCTCTTGTGCTTTACCTAAAAGAGAGAGTTTGAGTGGTGCGAAATATTCAGGAAATATCGTTACAGCATCAATTTTCATTTCATTTCCCCTGACATATCAGGTGGGATTACAACAACTCTACGAGCAGCAATATCAACCACAGGAACTAGTTGATGCACGAATGGAATTAGCATTTCGCCAGTTTCTGTCTTAATTGCTAACAAATCTTGCCCAGGAAGATTAACTACATCGCTTACTTCACCAATTACTTGCCCAGATTCAAGCTCAGCCGAACACCCAACGAGTTGAAGCACGTGATAATCATCTTCATCAATACCTGGCTCATTGATATCCACATCGCAATAAATCAAAGTGTTGCGCAGCTTTTCTATTCCATTGCGATCAGTGATGCCGTTAAACCCCAGCAATAAAATGCCGTTATGGACTCGGCCAGAAGTAATTGTTAGCTCTCCGTGGGCATCTGTCTGAACTTTGTTACCAATGGCAAAACGACGATCAGGTTCATCAGTTCGAACCTCAATCGTCGCTTCTCCAAGAATTCCGTGGGCGCGACCGATGCGCCCCACGAGTAAACGCATTGTTAGCGTGCTTCGTCGGTCTCGATGAGATCGACGCGAACAGTACGTCCTGCAATTGCACTTACGACTGTGCGAAGTGCCTTTGCAGTGCGACCATTACGACCAATAACTTTGCCAATATCTTCAGGGTTCACACGAACCTCGAGAGTTGTTCCACGACGATGATTCTTTTCAGCAACAACTACATCATCGGGATTATCGACGATTCCCTTTACTAAATGCTCTAGGGCTTCATCCATCATTGTTATTCGGCAGCCGCTTCTTCAGTTGGTGTTTCAACAACAGCTTCTGCAACAGTTTCAACTGCTGCCTCTGCTGGCGCTTCAACAACTTCCTCGACTGCAGCTTCAGCAACTGGTGCTTCAACTACTGCCTCTTCAACAACTGGGTTTGCCTTTGCAGCTAACTTCTCTTGTGCTTTCTTCTTAAGAGTAGTTGCACCTTCCTTTGGTTCATCCATTGCCTGCTTCATAGCTGCTTCATAAGCAACATGCTTGCCGACCTTTGGAGCTGCGACACGAAGCGTGCCTTCAGTTCCAGGAAGACCCTTAAATTTTTGCCAATCTCCAGTGACCTTCAGAAGAGCCTCTACAGCCTCTGATGGTTGTGCACCAACACCAAGCCAGTACAGAGCACGCTCTGAGTTGATCTCAATAAGTGATGGTTCTTGTCCTGGAACATAACGACCAATTTCTTCAATTGAAAGACCGTTACGTGCCTTGCGAGAGTCTGTAACAACTACTCGGAAAAATGGTGTGCGGATTTTACCCATGCGCATTAAACGAATTTTTGTAGCCAAGTGAGGTTGTGCTCCTGTTTATGTGTGTCATAAAAATCAATCGCAGCGGGGTGCGCAATCAATTACATACAACTATCGGTCGTGGATGTTGAACGGGGGTAGAGGGCCCCATCAACAGGTGCCCAATTCTGCCATCTAAGGGTGGCAAAGGTGAAATCGAGCTTTACTGCCCCTCTTCCAGGGCTCGTTTGGCTGGATTACCTGATTTGGACTTCTTCTTGGGTGGAGCGCTCTTAATTGTGGCCTTAGGCATTGCAGGAAGACCCATACCGGCCATGCCCTGCGGCATTCCGCCATTTCGCACCTGCTTCATCATCTTTTGGGCAGCAGAAAAGCGATCGACCAAGTTATTCACATCAGAGACTTTTCGACCAGAGCCCAGTGCGATGCGCGCACGTCGTGAGCCGTTGAGAACTTTAGGATCGCGTCGCTCCGTTGGAGTCATTGATTGCACAATTGCTTTAGTTCGAACTATTTCACCTTCATCAAAGTTTTCAATCTGTTTCTTCATCGCCCCAGCACCTGGCAACATGCCTAATAACTTAGACATTGATCCCATCTTGGACATGGCCTGTAACTGCTCCAAGAAATCTTCTAAAGTGAAATCTTCACCGCTGGCAAACTTAGCCTCCAACTTTGCAGATGTATCACCATCAAAAGCCTTTTTAGCTTGCTCGGCAAGAGTTGCAACATCGCCCATTCCGAGAATGCGAGATGCCATTCGGTCAGGATAGAAAATATCGAAATCACTGAGCTTTTCGCCAGTGGATGCAAACATAATCGGACGCTTGGTAATGGAAGCAATTGAAAGGGCCGCACCACCACGAGCATCACCATCTAATTTTGTTAGAACTACACCATCAAAGCCAACACCATCTAAGAATGCTTTTGACGTTCTCACCGCATCTTGACCGATCATTGCATCAACTACAAAGAGAATCTCATCTGGATTCACGGCATCTCGGATATCTGCAGCCTGCTTCATTAACTCTTCATCAATACCCAAACGACCTGCGGTATCAACAATTACCATGTTGTAGAGCTTTGATTTAGCAAATTCGATACCGCTCTTTGCAACCTTTACTGGATCACCAACACCATTTCCTGGTTCTGGTGCAAAGACTGGAACACCAATGCTTTCACCAACAACTTGCAGTTGAGTAACCGCGTTAGGACGTTGTAAGTCAGAGGCAATGAGAAGAGGTGTATTTCCTTGCTCAGCATAAAACTTGGCAAGCTTTCCGGCCAACGTAGTTTTACCGGCACCTTGCAAACCAGCCAACATAATCACTGTTGGAGGATTCTTTGCAAAACGGACTCTGCGAGCTTCTCCCCCAAGAATTTCGATAAGAGAGGCATTAACAATTTCAAATATTGCCTGGCCCTGATTAGTTCCAGATTGCATTGTTGGAAGAGCGGCTAAAGATTTCTCACGTACCTGCTCCACAAAGCTTCCCACGACAGATAGTGCGACATCAGATTCCAGCAATGCTTGGCGAATCTCAGCACAGGTTGCATCGATATCAGCGCTACTTATCTTGCCGCGAGAGCGCAGCGATGAAAAGGCGCTACTAAATCTGGAGGTCAGTGACTCAAACATAAGGCGCTAAGACTACTTGAGCAGTTGTAATAATCGCGAAGCAACCTCGTTAGCCCGCTCATCACTTAGCGGGCCTCCTGTCAGCTCGCTCACATATAAAGTATCAATTGCTTCAGCGCCCAGAGTTGTCACAATGGCTGATCTAATATCGACTTTGGATTGTGTGATGCCAGCCCCAATTCTAAAGAGTAAGCCAGGCCTATCATGGCTGCGAACTTCAATAATCGTTGCATCAGTTGCTCCATCATTGTAAAACTCAACAATAGGGTCTGGCACTGGAATTGCAGGAATAGATGCATATGCCTGTGCTCTAGCAATTAACTTATCTTCAATATGAGAAGTGTCATTAAACGCCTTCTCGATTTCACTTCTTAAGCTTTGCGCAGTTACTGCTGGCGCATGAGGTTCTGGTGTGACAATCCATTTCATAACCGCTGAAGAACCATGGCTCTTAGTTCTGGCAGATCGAACATCTAAGCGGAATGTGTTAATTACTCCAGCTACTAATGAAAGTAGCCCTGGTTTATCAGGTGAAATAATTTCTATCGAATAACCATTCTCACGTTGTTCTAGATTTACCTGCAGCACTCCGCTTTCAGCAACCTTCAACTGCTCAGGAGTTATCTCAGGTTGGGCAGCAATTGTGCTCGAGCCTGACATGGCTTTCTTCACTCGCTTCACTAGATCTGAAACTAAAGTGGCTTTCCAATCACTCCACCCGGCACTTCCTGTGGCCTCACCGTCGGCGATACTAAGTGCATGTAATAGTTCAAGGGTCGTTAAATCTGGAATTACAGCAAGGATTGATTGAATAGTTGCAGGGTCATCTAGATCACGCCTTGTTGCCGTGGAAGATAAAAGCAAATGATGCTTAACAAGAATCTTTATAACTTCAACATCTTCTTCGGGAAATCCAATGCGCTTTGCCAGCGGTCCAATTAAGCGCTCTCCCCTGATTGAATGATCTTCTGTGTCGCCTTTACCTATGTCATGGAAAAGTGCAGCAAAGAGTAGTAAATCTGGGCGGTGCACTTTTCGCGTTAATGAAGCTGCATGAACTGCAGTTTCAACCATATGTCTATCGACTGTGTGGCGGTGCAGTGCATTTCGTTGTGGCAAAGAGCGCAGTGCTCGCCATTCTGGAATCCAGTGGAAAATAATCTCTTCCTGATCTAAGGCCTCAAAGATTGAAACCATCGATTCACCTGCGCCAATAAGTGAAATGAGGTGTTCACGCGCCTCTCGTGGCCAAGGGTTGGGAAGTAAACCTTTACCTTCATTAAGACAGGCAGATAGAAGTGAATATGACTCTAAGGAGATAGGAAGTCCTAACTGAGCCGCTGTTGCAGCTGCGCGAAGACCTATCATCGGATCACTTTGTATATCAGCTTGTGGATTGATAACAATCTCTTTTTGGGAAACATTAAGATTCTTAGCAACGATATCGGTGCGAGGTTTACGAAGAAATCGACCAAAGCCATCTTTATTTCGTTGCCCTAATTGGTGCCACGTGAATTCAAGTAAATAATCAACTGATCTTGCAGCTTGCGCGACATCGCTCATTAGTGCATCAGCATCGGTGTATCCGAGCTCGCGTGCCACCGCATCTTGTTCCTGAAAAAGTAATCTGTCCTTATTGCGCCCACTCGTTTGATGCAATGTTTCGCGAACATCATTGAGCTTAGATTCAGCCCAACTGATGCGTTCAAGTGGAACTTTAGTTGCACCCGATAAAGAAATAGCTCGAAGGGCATTGATGTCTCGCAGCCCACCGCGAGCTTCTTTCACGTCGGGTTCAAGTAAATAGGCTAGCTCTCCCGCACGCTCATGTCGTTGCTCTAGAGATAATTTAAGCTCGGGTAATCGACTACGAGCATGCTTTCTCCAGGAATCTAAACTCTCACTTTGAACAGCAGCAACTAAGTCGGCATCACCTGCGACAACACGAATGTCCAACAATCCAAGTGCCACTTTTAAATCTGACTCGGCAGCGTCACGAGTCTCAGTGCGAGTGCGCACGGAATGATCAACACTCTTATTGTCCCAGAGCGGATAAAGGAGGTTATTAACGAATTCACTTAATGCACTCTGTGAAAATTGGCCTTGATGCAAAATAACTATGTCTAAATCGGAGCCAGGTGATAGTTCCCCGCGCCCATATCCGCCAACTGCGGCAATAGCTAAGCCCTTGGAATTCTTGCCCGTTTTTCCTAAAGCACTATTAAAAAGTGAGAGAAGGAAGCGATCGCTCTCGTTCGATCGCTCCCTTCGCTCACGTGTACTCATATGTGTATCTTAGATTGCGTCTGGCCCACGTTCTCCAGTACGTACGCGTACTACTTGATCAACTGGAGTGGTCCAAACCTTTCCATCACCAATTGAGCCCGTTGATGCTGCCTTAACGATGACATCGACAACGGCGGCTGCATCGGCATCATCTGCTAACACTTCAAGTCGAACCTTTGGAACTAGATCGACTGTGTATTCAGCTCCGCGATATACCTCGGTATGTCCCTTTTGACGTCCAAAGCCACTGGCTTCAGAGACTGTCATTCCAGTAACACCATGTGCTTGCAGAGCGTTTTTAACATCTTCTAACTTAAATGGCTTAAGGATTGCTGTAATCAACTTCATTAGAAAGAACCTCCTCGTGAAGAACTAGACATTTCATAGGCAGTCTCGGCATGTTCAGACAAGTCGACACCTTCTACTTCAGCATCTCTAGAGACGCGGAATCCGATTGTTTTCTCGATGATGAATCCAATCACCAAAGTGACTAGGAATGAATACAGAGCAACCATTCCAACGCCGAGGGCTTGCTTTGTAAGTAGCCCAGTGCCGCCACCATAGAAAAGACCATCTAGGCCAATGCTGTTAACAACATGTGTGCCAAACAGACCGATAGCTAGAGATCCCCAGATTCCACCAACTAGGTGAACACCGACGACATCGAGTGAATCATCAAATCCGAACTTGTATTTCAGACCAACGGCAAGTGCGCAGAAAATACCGGCAAAGAAACCGATAACTACCGCAGCCCATGGCGCAACGAAGGCACAAGCAGGTGTGATTGCTACCAAACCAGCAACTGCGCCAGATGCAGCACCTAGTGAAGTTGGGTGGCCGTTGCGAATTTTTTCGACTAGCAACCAACCAATAAGTGCTCCAGCAGTTGCAACTTGAGTGTTAAGGAATGCTAGGCCTGCAATTCCATTAGCAGCCAATGCTGATCCCGCATTAAATCCAAACCATCCGAACCAGAGTAAGCCTGATCCAAGTAGAACTAATGGCAATGAGTGTGGACGCATTGACTCTTTGCGCCAGCCAACACGCTTACCGAGAATAATTGCAAGTGCTAAACCAGCTGCTCCAGCATTGATGTGTACCGCAGTTCCGCCAGCAAAGTCTTCAAGACCTTTACCTGCAAGGAATCCAGTTCCTGTAACTGTGTCACCAACTTTGTTACCAAATGCAAAGACCCAGTGTGCAACTGGGAAGTAAACAATGGTTGACCAAATGGCAACAAATATTGCCCAAGCAGTGAATTTAGTGCGATCTGCAATAGCACCTGAAATAAGTGCCGGAGTAATGATTGCAAACATCAATTGAAATGCTGCAAAAACCAAAACTGGAATTGGATAAATCCCACCGTTATTAGTCAGGTCATTAACCATTCCACCAAGGCCGGAGAATGAAAGATTTCCATACCACGGTGATTCAGCTTTGTAACCAAAAGCTAATTCAAAACCATAAATAACCCATAAAACGCTAACGATGCCGATAGTTATAAACGACATCATCATCATATTTAGTACGCTCTTAGTGCGAACCATTCCGCCATAGAAAAAGGCAAGTCCAGGTGTCATAAGAAGAACAAGAGCGGTGCTTGCTAACATCCAGGCGGTATCACCTGAGTTCAACACGAAATCTGTCATATTTTCATCTGCTTTCGAGATTGTTGAATGAAATTTCTCGCCTTTGAGATGGGCATACCTTCTCTAAACCCGGTTACGGCAGTTGGTGTGAACTATTGCGGGGGCGTGACAAATTCGCCCCTGTGTTACGGCTAGGTTACGAAAGCAGGCCCTGGATGTAGCTATCGGCCTCAAATTGGGCAAAGTCTGCCTCGGACTCCCCCGTGCCAATCCATTTGATCGGAATATCGAGTTCCTTCTCAATAGCCAGCGCAACTCCACCTCGCGCGCTTCCATCAATCTTGGTCAAGATAATTCCAGTGACATTAACTGCCTCGGTGAATATTTTTGCTTGCTGCAAACCATTTTGACCAGTTGTTGCATCAATTACCAACAAGACTTCATTAATTGGAAAAACCTTCTCAACTACACGTTTAACTTTTTCAAGCTCTGCCATTAAATCATTCTTATTGTGTAAACGCCCTGCTGTATCAATAATCAGAAAATTAGCTTTGCTTTCTTGGGCTTTCTTTGCCGCATCAAATGCAACTGATGCAGGATCACCATTAGCTTTTCCTGAAACAACCTCAACCCCAATTCGTGTTCCCCACGTTTGCAGCTGCTCAACTGCTGCTGCGCGGAAAGTATCCCCGGCTGCCATCACAACATTCTTACCGCTCTTTTTTAGATTTGCAGCAAGCTTTGCAACGCTTGTGGTTTTTCCGGTCCCATTAACACCAACAACCATAATTACTGTTGTCTCTTGACCCAGAAGCGCGCCGCGATCTTTAGTTGATAGATGCGTTGAAAGTATCTGAGAAAGTGCCTCACCTGCGTTCTCGCTCTTCACCTTTCGGGCTTGCTCTAAGAACTCTTTGGTTAGAGATGGGCCTAAGTCAGATAGAAGGAGCTCTTCCTCTAATTCTTTCCAATCGGCAGGTGCAAAATCATTGGTACCTTTGATTTTGGCAATGAATTTGCTAAATAAACCCATGAGAAAGCTTTACTTAACTTGCGTCAGATTCGCGCAAACGCTGAGAAATAACTTCAGTTACTCCATCACCACGCATGGTCACGCCATAAAGTGCATCAGCAATCTCCATGGTGCGCTTTTGGTGAGTAATGATGATGAGCTGTGAACTTGCACGAAGCTCTTCCAAAATTACAAGCAAGCGTCCTAAGTTCACATCATCCAGGGCCGCTTCAACTTCATCGAGCACATAGAACGGGCTAGGGCGCGCTTTAAAGATTGCAACCAACATAGCAACAGCGGTTAAAGACTTTTCTCCACCAGAGAGCAGAGACAATCTCTTAATACGCTTTCCGGGAGGTCGAGCCTCAACATCCACACCACTTGTCAGCGGATTATCTGGATCAGTCAAAATCAAACGTCCATCTCCACCTGGGAACAGGCGAGAGAAAATATCTTCAAAATGCTTTGAGGTCTCTTCATAGGCTTCCATAAAGATTGTCTGCACACGATCATCAACTTCTTTGATGATGTCCAGCAAATCCTTCTTCGTGTTCTTCAAATCTTCTAGCTGCTCAGCTAGGAACTTCAAGCGCTCTTCAAGAGTTGAAAACTCTTCTAAAGCTAATGGATTGATTTTACCCAGCAAAGCAAGTGAGCGTTCAGCTGATGCCAAACGCTTTTCCTGCTGATCACGGCGATATGGAATGAGCTCGGTTGTGACGATTTCCCCAGCCTCATTTTCAAAAAATGTTGGAACATCTTTGTCAGGACCGTATTCAGAAACAAGAACCTGGGTGTCAATACCAAACTCTTCCATTGTCTTGTTCTCAAGAGTTTCGATGCGCATTCTTTGTTCAGCACGAGCAATTTCATCTTTGTGAACGCTAGAAGTGAGTTGTTCAAGTTCGGCGGTTAATTCACGACCGCGTGTGCGCACGGTGAGGGTTTCACCATCTCTAGCAGTGCGTGATTCTTATAAGCG
>Ga0214923_10005002_pt1 | contig 15627 bp, 20 predicted proteins | sample LL1510_MetaG_FD_177993 | JGI IMG/M metagenome (GOLD analysis project Ga0214923, IMG submission 177993) | Freshwater microbial communities from Lake Lanier, Atlanta, Georgia, United States - LL-1510 | ecosystem: Environmental > Aquatic > Freshwater > Lake | place: USA: Georgia | collected...
AAAAACTATTTTAGTAGACAATAAAAAATTAAGAGAAGATGATTTTTTAACATGGATTAAAGTATTAACTCATTTCGCTGATACCACTACTAAAAATAACTATTTCTCAGAATTATTATACGACCTTACTGACGTAATAAGTACAATACACTTTGAATTCGAACTAGAGCATCAGCAGTTAGATTTCGATAATAGATACAATATACAACAGCTTTTCAATCGATTTCCAAATATAAAAGTGCAATATGACCATATAAATAAAATACTAAAGGATTTGATAAAAAGACCATTTCGCGAATTTAAAGTTTATATTCAATATTATGTAATTCCCTTACAAATGAATTTAGAATATATTGGTAGATTAAGTCAAATGACAAATGGTAAAATTGACTCACTACTTTTTAATTATACTACGTTTTATATGATGTATTTTTTGAATGCAAAATACACGGATATTATGGAATTATATAAAACGACACTAAAAAACTCTGATAATGAATACTTAAAGAATAAACGCGATTATAAGGACAACTTTGATAATGAAGAGTTTTACAAGAACGATTCGGATAATACATATATTATAGAATTACCTACCAAGAAATCTTTCAAAGAGTTAGTTACTGAAGATTCATATAATAAATATTATACAGAAGATAGGCGTATAAAAGACACACCCTTTCATCTTAAATATGTTAAACCATTAAGAAAATCAAGATTATATGCACACTTATCTCAAACATATATTGAGACTGAAGCGCATATTGATATGGTTGATTTAGAAAATATATATGGTATTATTTTTGCACAGTAATTTAAATATAATTGATCCCAAACACTAATAAATACATAAATTATTTTATTTATTTATTTTATTGATATAATATAATGTCATCTATCGATTCATCTAACAGAACGAATTTATTTCATTTTTCAGCGGAGATTGAATTAGCAATTTTTCGTAATATGAATAAAATGCGTGATGTAATTAATTATTCACTTACATCTGAATATCGAACACATATTTTAAGAACGCATATAAGATATATTTTATTAAACAATAACGAATTAAAAGAAGATGATTTTATATCTTGGTATAAGTTATTAAGTCATTTTGGCAATATAACTTACGAAGAAGAAAAAATATATCTTTTAGAATTTACAAATCAAATCAAAGACGAAGAAGATATTCGGAATACTATCAATGCATTTGGACCAATACGATTTTTAAAATTTTTTAATAAAATAATGAATCACTTATGCAAACAATATTATAGAGATATTATAGGTAGAGATATATATAGAAACGTTGAATCTATAAACAATTGTATAAATTTTATTAGATTTCGTATTAATATAAAAATGATTTTAAAGGAATTGATAAAAGATAAAGTTTTTGAGTTATATACTGCCATTCAACAATATAATTATCCCATATGTTTAGAGTTGGACTTTCTGACTCTTTTAGAACTTGGTATAGATATAGATTATTTCTATAATGCATATTTTATAAAAGCAAGAGTTAAAGAAATTTATATAACTAATGATTATCTTGAAGACCCTTATAATTCTATTGAGGATACATATTTTTATATAAAATATATTACTCCACTATTAAATGAATCAAGTCCAGCATATATTTGTAAGGAAGATGTAATACAATTTAGAAATATGTTTGAATCAGGTTATACTCGTGATTCAATTATGCCACATTTCTGGACAGAGTCATCATTAGAACCATTGTTAATAGCCACCGGCAGATTTAATGAATTAAACATGTTAAAGTACGAATAATATATATCATTATGGAAGATTTAAGAAATTTTATAGAATAGTTTTTGCAAGTAATAAATATATAAATTATTTTATTTACATATAATATATAATGGCTTACAATACTAAAAAATTACCAGTTGAGATTGAAATAGAGATTTTTCTTAGTATGAATACAATGCGCGATGTACTAAAATATGCAAGTACAAATAAATATCGAAGAAATATTTTAAAAAATCATGTAAAAACTATTTTATTAAATAATAAAAAATTAATGGATGATGATTTTTTAACATGGCATCATGTATTAAATAAAATTATTGAACGCAGGCGCGGTTATTAATAATAAGTCTTTCAACATATACTCTTTTAATTAAAATGACTTTTTAAATTATTTTATTTACATATAATATATAATGGCTTACAACGCTGAAAAATTATCAGTTGAAACTGAAATAAATATCTTTCGTAATATGAATACAATGCACGATGTACTGAAATATGCAAGTACAAATAAATATCGAAGAAATATTTTAACAAATCATGTAAAAACTATTTTATTCGATAATAAAAAATTAATGGATGATAATTTTTTAATATGGTATAAAGTATTAACTCGATTTGGCGATACCAATATAGAGAATGAAATTCTACAAAAATATTTTTTTGAATACATACTCAACATGTGACTTTTTTAAAGAGAGGAGGCGTAATGGTAAAAATTATCTTTAGATCTTTAAAATATATTTATACGTATGATATAGAAATATAGAAATATAGAAATATGATATAGAAATCTTTTAATTAAAATGACTTTTTAAATTATTTATTTTATATATAATATAATATAATGACATCTACAAGAACACCTGACAAAGCTGAACAATTTCCAGTTGAAATTGAAATAAATATTTTTCGTAAGATGAATACAATGCATGATGTATTGAAATACGCAAGTACAAATAAATATCGAAGAAATATTTTAAAAAACCATGTAACATCTATTTTATTAAATAATAAAAAATTAAGAGAAGATGATTTTTTAACATGGTACAGAGTATTAACTCATTTTAGTACTATAAGTATAGAAGATAAGAATAAATATTTAATAGAATTACTAATATGGATTAAAAAAGTATTAGTTAATAAACAAAGAGATTTATATAAAAAGGCGTATAACATTGTTTATAAATTGATAAATACACCATTTGATGATTTAAAAACTGCTATCAAACAATCAGATGTACCTATACGAATTTTACCAGAAAATTATAATAATCCAGATAAATTTAGTAAATTAATGAGACACTTTTTTATAATGTATTTCTTAGATATAGATGATACACTATCTACATCACAACGTCTTAATAAATATGCTAAAATACAGGATGCAGTTTTAAAACGTCTTCCTGGATATCCAAAATATATAAATGAACATGATGTCATGTCTGTATTTTTTGATTTTATAAAACCAGCTTTTGTAAGATAATATGTGTATTATATTAATATAAAATTGAAAATTATCATAAATAAAGAATAACGAAAAATTAAAAATGCTATCCCTTCAATTTCCAATTGAAATAGAATTACACATCTTTAAACAATTTAATAAAATTGATGATATAATTAATTATGCAAGTACAAATATGTATAGAAAAAATATTTTAAATACGCATAAAAAGTTTATTTTAATAAACAATAAATTACTATTACAGGATGATTTTATACATTGGTATCATATGATAAAAAATATAAATTCGTATGATACGATAAAAAATATAAATTCGTATGATATGATAAAAAATATAAATTCGTATGATACGATAAAAAATATAAATTCGTATCACCATTGTTATTTATTCAATGCAATCGAGTGGATAAGTCACTTAATTCAAAATCGTTTATACTATGATATCGTAAAAATACTAAATATATTAGTTACACATCCAGACCAAGATTTATGGAATATAATTAGAAGTTCTAAGATTCCGATTCGTATACATTTACATACATTATATGGAAATTATAATGTAAAATTAATAACATTAATATTAAAATTTTATGAAATATATTTTTTACATGAAAACTTGTATTTGAATAATTTTACAACGGCTGATAGATATAACAATTATAAAAATTATAACAATATGTTATTAGGTTCAAGTAAAGGATATAAAAAATATATACATATAAATGATTTAATGATGTTTATGGTATTATATAAAGTTAACTAAAAATTGAAATTTTGTTCTTTAAATAAAATTTTAATTAAACAAAATGAATACATTTGACAAATATTTTTATATTAAAAATGATACAACTTTAACCGAATTAATTGTTAAAGATATCGATATTATTGCAATTAGTTATATCGATATAACCAAATATATATGTAGTATTTATAAATGGAGTAAGGATGATTTTATTATAATTATTCCACTTCATGAACAAAATATCAAATATTATTATCAAAATAATAAATTTATAGTTAATAAAAGTGAAAGAAAGGGTAATACTTATAATGGTGACAGTAGGGATAAAAGTGAAACTTGTAAAAAAATGATATATATAAATCGATATGATATCTATTTATATAGAGAAAAAAATCCTATTGACACGATAAGAAAAATTTTTTATATTAAAAATGAAACTAAAAATCAAGAAATATATGTTAAAGATATTGAAAAAATAGGGTTAAGTTATTGTGTTATAATTAAGTTTATTTGTCGTTTATATAAATGGCAACCAACAGATTTAGTTAGTATCATTCCATTTGAAGAAAACACATATAATATTATTAAATATAATTATCAAAATTGCGATTTTACAGTTGAAAAGTGTACAGAACAAGTTTATAATATAGATAGTACACTTTACGAAATCGATAAATCAAATATAATGTATAATAAACATAATATAATGTATAATCAAGAAGTAAACGACGAAGGAGACCATGAAGACGACAACTATGAAAATGACTATGAAAATGACTATGACTACGGAAATGAAAATGACTACGGAAATGAAAATGACTACGAAAATGAAAATGCATATGGGTATGAGGATGAGTGTTATGAATGTTGCGATATATGAAAAGTTAAAAAGAGAAAGTTATTTAAAAACAAATTGACTTTTATTTTAATTTAGTACATATTAGCTAGGATGATTTTTAATATTAAATCAGATGAGAAAGATGATGTTGTTGATATACTTATTAAAAATTTTAATTATAAAATTATAGAAACAGTTTTGCCAGAGAATCCGAATGAAAAATATGGGTTTAATAATATATTAAATTTGCATAGAAATAAAATTGACAAGATTAATTCTGATATTTGGAAAAAAATCAGGTGGTATATTAATGAGTATGATTTTCTTGTAAAAGACCCGGTTATTAATAGAGCATTTTATAAATATTGGGAGATAATTAATGTATTTAATATTTTTGAAAATTATTCTGATACAGATAATATTTTTCATTGTGCAGAAGCACCTGGTGGTTTTATTCAAGGAACAAATATTTATTTACAATTAGATAATACGAATACTTCAAAAGTGGAATTGAAATTGGTGGATGATGATGGATTTATGCATGTATCACGTCGTAAGAAAAAATTAGACAAATTTTATAAAATTTATACTATTTCTTTGAATAAAGATTTGCCACAGTATAAGATGTATAATTTACCAAGTTATAATAAGCGTGTTATTAATAAAAATATTTGTGTGACGTATGGCGCAGATAATACAGGTGATATTAATAATTTGGATAATATCCATTATATTAAAAATTTACATGGTTATAAAAATAGTTATTTAGTTACAGCTGATGGCGGTTTTGATGAAGGTAATGATTTTAATAATAAAGAGCAATTACATTATTTTTTAATATTAAATGAGATTTATTCAGCCTTATATTTGCAAAAAGAAGGTGGATACTTTATTTTAAAAGTGTTTGATATATTTACGGATACAAGTATTCATTTGTTATATTTATTAAATTTAGTATATGAGGAAATTTTTGTATATAAACCAAAAACAAGTAGACCAACAAACTCTGAAAAATATATTATTTGTAAAAATTTTAATTTATCAGATAAAGAATATATTTTAACAAAATTAAGAGAATTATCTATAAAACTAAAAACCCAAAAAAATAAATATACATCATTTACATTTTTTGATAAAATTCCTGAAGATTTTATACAAAAAATTAAATATATGAATACTGAATTATTAAATAAACAATGTGAATATTTACAAACTGCAATTACATTATGTGAAGATGAAAATTTTATTAAAAATTATGAATTAGAATTAAATAATTCACTAGATAGAAGAAGACAGGTATTTAAACAATGGGAAGAAACATATAATTTAAACTGTTACATTCCGAGTTAAAGTGTATAAGCGTCATCGGATGTCATTTATATTGATATTTGGATTTGACTCAATAAATAATCTAATATAATAATAAAAGCTAAAACAATTCATTATAAACATTAGTATGAGTATAGCGAGAATAGTGTATAAATATGGTTTAAGGTCTGAAAATAAGATACTTATAACTGTGTCATAGATATATTTTAATTTACGTTTATTTTTCTTTTTTTGTGCTTGTAAATATATATATTCAATTATTTCTGAAGTAACATCTCCAACCAATGAATTGATTGCCATATTATTTTCATGATAATTGTAAATAATTAATTTATAATTATTTGGCGTAAAAGTAATAATGAGTTTAAAAATAAAATTAAATTTATAATTATAAAAATATATAAAATATAAAGTAAATATGGCGGAACAAACTCCTCAAGTTATTACTCTTAACCTACGAAATTCAGTTGAAATTTTAGCTCAATATATAGAAGTAGCTCAAAAAGCCGGTACTTTTATACTTCCAGAATCAGATATTTTAAAAAGAGCAAAGGATGTACTTCTTAATGATGCACAAGACCATGAAATTAATGTTTCATCTGCTCGAACTTTATTTATTCAAGCGGTTAACAAAGGACAATCTAAAGGTGCTTATACACTAGATGATGCTAGTTTGATTCATAAGATTTGTCAATTTATTTCTCAAAATATTGCTGCTGAAGCTCCTCCTCCCCCAACGATTCCTGAATCAACTGTTAATTTAGATGATTCAAATAATGTAAGCAATGACACAAGCAATGACACAAACAATGACACTACTGAAACTGAATCAGTTGATTTAGATAGTCTTTCTGCTCCAGTTCCACTTAGAAGTGGACCCAAAACTGTTTAATGTTAAAAATTGAATTTAATTAATAATTTAAAAATTTTAAAAAATGAATTTAAAATTTTTTAATGATATATATAAAACTTATATAGATATGAAAACAGGTATTTATATACTAGGTGTGTTCGCATGTGTTCAAACAATAACGTTTACATGTTATCTTACATATAAATATTTTAGAGACAATCAAGCCAATAGAGATAATCGAGGTACTTTAAAAGAACATGACAATCTAATCGATAAAGCAATCGATGCTGAGCCAGCCGTCGATAAAGTCATAGATAACACCTGTGATAAAACTGCAGACGATAATGTAGATGATAACACTGTTGATAAAACTTTAGAAGATAATGTAGATGATAACACTACAATTATTACAAAAACAAAAGAAGAAAGTGAGAGTGAGAGTAAACTTCATACAATACAATTACTCGATATGGAATCATTAGATGAAAATATTATAGACTCGTTAAATCAGCACATTGGATATTCATCTGAAAAAAGGAAAGAATTGTATAATATTCTTGATATGAAACGTAAAGAATTAATTTTTCTTATAAATGAATTGAATAAGATGCAAAACAATATTGGAGATATAAGATTAAAATTAGAAGATATGCATACAAACACACTTTAAATACATTGTTATTTACTTACATAATTTTTACACGATAACTTCCATCATAATTATTATCTGTTTTATATAGTATTGGTCCTGAACCAATAGGCCATTTCATATTTAATTTTGTTAAGCTAGATAAACCAGGAGCCATTGAATTTCTTACAATATGTCCGGTAACTGTTTGTTCATTTTTTGATATATTAAAAACTGCGCATGGTCCATTTAGTACTAAATTTGTTACAGTAACAACAAAACAACCTTTTACATCAGAACTGATTGTTACGCCCTGCGTGCCTGATAAATTATAATTATTAATACGAATACCTAAATTATCAACGTATAATTTTATGGCTACATCATTATTGTTTATTGGCATAGCTGCATTCGTTATATTTTGATAGTTACCAGCCGTATCTAACATATCAATAGTAGATGTTGATATAGCACTGGTTGTAATTATATTATTTTGAATAGTAGAGTTTACTAAATAACTCCATGAAAAATATCCGTTACCTTCAAAAAAAAATGACATGATATTAATCCCCTTAACAATACACATTAAAAATAAATTTTAAAGTAAACTTATTACGTGACAAATTGTATCAATTAAAAATTGTATCAATTAAAAATTGAATAATTAACGTTTTTTTAAAATAATGAAATAAACAAAGTAAACAAAGCGGGTAAAATGTCTAAATTTATTAATTCATCGGTTAATTATTCGGAAACAGATGTATTAAAAAGTAAATATTTATCAAGTATTTTGGAATTATATAATCAATATATTCTTACATCAACAAAATCGCTTGTTGATCATAATATAAAATATATAATTCCAAATAATAATAACAAATACTATCTTTTTATTATAAATAAAAATGCTATAACTGCCAACAATATAAATTCAAAATATAAAATTTGTTATTTTTTTCCAGACAATAATGTAGTTAATATTCATAACTTGGAAAAAAATGTTATAAGTGATTTTTATATGGAAATTGATATTAATAAAACAAAATTTGATAAAAATAATTATTTATTCGAAGGTTATTTATATAACACAACAATAAATGCAACAAATACAAAAACATTTTTAGTGACTGATATATTAGCAATTGATTCAAATATTGTTAATTGTAATTATTCATTACGTTATTCTTTGATTAACCAAATTTTATTATGTCAGAATTTAAACAATTTAAATGGTCATTTTAATATTGGAATTCATAGTGTATTTGATATTAACAATGAACAATCTGATTTAGATGTTCAAGTAAATCAATTATTTGAAATGTTTTCTAATAATTTTATTTTTAAAGAAGAAATTAATTCAATAGAATATATTGATGAAGTTTCCTTAAAGAAAACCAATAAAATTTTAAAAATAAATAAAAAACAAGCAAAAAAAAGGATTTCAAAGGGGAAATATATAGATGTTTATAATGTATTTAATATTGATACAAATAATCATGAAAATATTTTATATGTAAAAACATTAAGTGATTCCAAAAAATTAATACAAATGCTTGAATCTAAAGATTATATTGAATTAGAATGTATATATAATACGAGTTTTAAAAAGTGGCAACCAATTTTTATTTAAAAATAAATTTAAATTATGTATAATATTAACATTTATGAAAACGATATGTGATGATTATAATATACAAAATATACTGATAATGGTAATTACCTTAATGATAAGTGAAATACTTCCTTTTATAAAACAGATTAAATCAAATGGAATATTGGAATTATTATACAATATTATATATAAATATGCGAATAGGCTGTCTGGAGAAAGACAGCCTTTATTACATAATATAGAACATATAGAACATATAGAACATAGTACAGACCAAAATAATATAATTCATGATAGTACTATTAGTGTAGAAAATAATGGAATGTATAATTTATTAGAACGTAAAATGAGTGAATTAAATACAAATTTAGATATAAACTTTCAAAAAATATCGAGTACAATGGTATCATATGTAACGGAATTACAAAATACAAGGCAATTAAAATTACATCCAGCTGAATTATATGAGCTAAATTATTTTATTAATTATATAAAAGTGAATTATCCCAAAAAAATATACCATACACGATTTTTATCAAAAACTAATAAACAATTATTGATTTCTCAAGGTTACATCATTGATTATGATATTCAAAATGACACTCATGTCATTAAATGGTAATTTAAATGTAAATGTAATTTAAATGTAAATGTAATTTAAATGTAATTTAAATGTAAATATAATTTAAATGTAATTTAAATGTAAATGTAATTTAAATGTAATTTAAATATAACGTAACATACCATATAAATAAAAATGACAGAATTATGTTATAAATTAAAATCAAACGGAACATTTTGTCGAAATTATCAAACTAAAAATAAATCAGTTTGTTATGTACATAACACCAAAAATAACTCCCAAGACAATTCCGACGATACAGACAACATAGACAACACAGACAATACGAATTATCTTTTTAATTATAAAATACTAACTATTATATCGATGCTGTTAACGTGTTTATTTATTTATCAGATAGAATATTATAATTTGATTGAAAATGAATTAAATGATAATTGCATTTATATTGATAATTGGAGTTGGACTGATAATTGCGATGATAAGTGGGATGATAATTGGGTTGATAATTGGGTTGGTAATTGGGATGGTAATTGGGATGGTAATGTATGGAATAGATTAATGGATTTTAATATAATTAATTTTAATTAAAATTATTTTATTTTCTAGATATATATTAATATTATGTCTAATTTAAATACTGCTCAATTATATCCTGCGAATTTTGATGATTCGGAATTTACAAAATGTAAGAATAATGAATTTAATCGGTTGAATGAGGACCTCTGTTATAATCAGCAAAAAGATTTTTCAAATAATAAAAAATTAAAATTTGTTACTACAAACCATATTGATTTAATTGAAGCCAAAGACAAATTAAATTTTTTTGGTGTAGGAATTAGAGAACAGTTATTTGTTCCTGGGGATAAAATTGATACATATTCCAATTTGTTAAATGGACGTGATGGTAATCAGCTTACACAATGTAATGTAAGAAATGGTTTTGGTCAACTACCAATCCCTACAACTCCATACCGTGGTCAGTTACAACATGGAGATGTGGTTATAGAAGATTCTATTAGAAATATTTTAGAAGTTAAAAAGAATTCATGTTTACCGAGAGATGCTCAATTTGAAAAACGTTCATTCACAATTTTTGATAATTCGCAAAATATTCAGGAACCTCAGGCTATAAAATCAGTTGAAACACCAGCGGTTGGGTTTGAATTAGGAAGAAATGGTATGGCGACTCGTTTTATAGATAAATTTAGTCTTAAGAAATTATAATTAAGATAATTAATTTAATTAAGATACTTAATTTAATTTAATTAAAATATACATTTATATATTTTAATAAACTGTTCTATTATTTAGTGATTTTCTGCTTGTATCTAATGTCGTGATTCTGAATACGAATAGACATTGATAAGCCTTAGCATTTGTTCCATCACCGCCAAAATCAAATATATTTCCTTGTGAATCTGTTATTTTAATGGATAGTTTAGCTAGGTTGGCTTTGGGGATTTGATAATTTAAGATAACATTTTCATAGATACGTTTATCCATTTGTAAAAAGGTCCCAGCTACTGTAGGATTGCATATCTGTAAGATGGCAAAGGATTCAGAAATTTGTTTATTACATGAATCCATTGTATTTTCTAGTTCATTTATTTTTAATAATAGATATGGTTCACTTGTAATATTATTTTTATCTGGTACAATTGCTTGAATTAATTCTATACATGTAATATTTCTATATTCTTTGTCTAAATTTAATACAAAATTACTTGAGCTAGGATATGCAGATACATCTCTATCTTCTGATGATACAATTAAGTAATGTTCATTTTTATCATATACAGCATTTGGTTCTTGTTGTATACTTAATTGTTGATTAGAATTATTAGAAAATACATTTGTATAATCATTTGATGTAAATTGATATTTATTAGATTCATCTGTATTTAAAGTATTATATCTTTGATAATGTTGTCCAAGACGCGATGAATCTTGCATCTTATATATTATACTAATAAGAAAAAAAAAAAACTTATAAACTTAATGATAAATTGAATTTTTGAATAATTACTGATATACTTAATTACCCTTAATTACCGAGATACTTAATTACCCTTAATAAAATTACTTAAACATAAGTTGTATTTAAAAATAAATTATATCATGAATGTTCAACAACATCATATTAATATTGCATATGAATGTTGTATATGTTTTGATAACATGGATGATTTTATAATGTTAACGTGTTGTAGTCGTAATATAATTCATAAAAAATGTTTATTTATAACTTTTTTAAATTTTTCATATTTTCCATTTGAAAGAACAATGCCATGCCCATTATGTAGGGGTAGTTTAAATATAACTGATTATTTTAGTTTAAATGATATATTAATATTATTTTCGAATTTAGATATATTATCTCGTAAATTACATTTAAATAGGGTTCAAATTATTATAAAACAATTTTACTTAAATTCTGAAATGGAATATATTATTCCATCTCGTATAGAAGTAGATGATACAACATCTTTGATTAGAATTGTATCTTTTCAATTATATTTAAAAAAATATATAGTAAATTTTATATTGCTATCTCTTACGATTGCATGTATTATATTATCCATTCAGTTATTAGTTGTTAAACATTAATTATTTAACACATTACGTTTAATAATTTTTAATAAAAAATAACTATTATTAAATAAAATAGTAGATAAATTTATATGACAGAAATTACATTAAAACCTGTAACATTATCTTTTGGCGGTGGATTTTCATATGTAATTATACTACTATTAAGTTGTGTAGAGTATTATTTTCATTATAAATTTATTAATTATATTAGAAAAGATTTAACAGAAAAACAAAAGGCGTATATTTTAAGTATAAAATCATCTTTAACATTGGTTTTAATAGGATTATATTTTAATTATTATTATTTTATAAGCAATTTTAATCTTGAAAAATTTTTCAGTGTATTAGAGCAAAAAAATTCTTTAAATTTTGGAAAAGTTGTTATTTTATATTTTTCAGCATATTTGATAATGGATATTTATATAGGTAATAAAGAGTATCCATCATATATGAAAAGTTTATCTGGTAATTTTCATCATGGTATGTATACGTGTGTTAATATGATATCTTTATATTTTGGTGTATATCCCATTTATTTATTACATATGTTATCAGAATTACCTACATTTTTATTAAGTATTGGTTCATTCGACCCGTCATTTAGAAATGATAAATTATTTGGAATTACATTTTTTATAACTAGAATTTTTTATCATATTATATTGACTATTATATTCCGAAAAAATAATACAATGTTTTATTTAAGTTTAGCTGCTTTATCCTTGCACATATATTGGTTCTATGGATGGTGTGTAAAATATGGTAAAAAAATTCTAAATAAAAAACAATCCAAAAAACAACCCCAAAATAAACCTAAAAATGCACAATTATTAAATAAAATCAAATCTCCAAGAACCCATAAATTAATATCAAAAAAAAGTAAATCTTCAGATAAATAATTATTTAAATATAAATATAATTTAAATATAAATATAATTTAAATATAAATATAATTTAAATATAACCAATTTTGATATATAAATGTATAAATATTTATATATTATATATATTATAATATTATTTTTGTCATTAAATGTGTCGAGTAATATAATCACAATTAATTCTCCTATAGAAAATCAAATAATATATGATTCAAATGTATTTATTAATTATAAAATAGACCAAACGGTTGATTCATATACAACGGTACAATTACTAAACAAACATGATAAAATATTAGCAACATCTACATATACTAAAGAAGAAATAATGTATAACATGATTATTTATATAAAAAACATATCTAAACAAATAAATTATTTTAAGATTAAAATTAGTTTATATATACATCAAACATTAGTCACGGAAGGAACTATACCTATTATCTTAGTAAATAATAAAACAACTACAAAAACAAGGTATGTTGCCCCAACAGTTAAATGGACGGTTGGTACAAAAAGTATAATACATAAAACAACTGTAAATACAACTGTAAATAAAAATATTTTAAAAAATAACAGTGCAAAGATACATAATTATATCACTTTTTTATACTTTATATTATTATCAATACAATTTTAAAGATACATTATTTTAAGGTCATTATTATATAAATTTAATTTCTATATATATAATAATAATAATAATAATAATAGTATGACAGATAAACACAAACCAAAAGCGCGTAAAACTACTCATAAATTAACTCCTGCCGAGTTACTATATAGACATTCGCCAATTAAAAATGGATTAAAAGTAAAGGACGAAGATAAGCCATTAGACAAATATAGTAAAATTATGTCAAAAATTTATCTTGGTAATTATCAAGCAGCGAAAGATGCTAATTTTTTTAAGGATAATAAAATCAAAGCAGTATTAAATTGCACCAAAGATATTCCTAATTATTTTTGTAATAAGAAAGACATTGAATATATGCGTATCCCTATTGATGATTCACTTAAAGAAGTTGACATTAATAAATTATATAAATTTTTCCCATCCATTGTTGAATTTATCCATAAACATGCCGGTATTCAGAAAAATAATATCTTTATACATTGTTACGCAGGGAGACAAAGAAGTGCTGGAGCTATAAGCGCATATTTAATGGGGAAACATGGTATGAGTCCGTCAGAAGCATGTAAATTTATAATGGATAAACGCCCCGAGGCCTTTCACTTTGGCTTGTCTCTAAACTTTGAAGATTCACTCGATAAATATGATAAAGACTTACAAAAGGCGAAAAGGAAGTAATTTGTTTGATTTAACAATTTTTGTAATTTCGCGTATAAATTGCGAAAAATTACAAAAACGTATTTAAAGATAAAGTTATATAATAAATATAACAAAATGGAATTTCAACGACTTGACATAGTGCAACTTATTCATAACAGTCCTCTTACAAAATTATCTAACGAATTTCAAACTAAATTAGTTAATAAAATAAGGGAGACATTTACAGAAGACCAGCAGCAATTATTTGTAGCTAGTTTTTATAGTTATTTAAATTATAATACAAAAACAGATTTTGTGATTAACTTAGATGATATATGGAAATGGTGTGGTTTTGCGAGAAAAGATCCAGCAAAAAGACTTATTGAAAAAATTTTTATAAAAGATATAGATTATAAAATAGTTTTCCACCAAGCTGTGGAAAACTTAAAAGTAAAATCTGTTACGGAATCTGAATATAAATTAGTTTTCCTGAAGTCTCAGGAAAACCTACAAGTAGATGAAGAAAAAGCTGCTCCACAAGTTGGTGGAGCAGGTTCTCCTATACGTAATTTAGGTGGTTCTGGATTAAACAAGGAAACTATTTTAATGACGATTAATACATTTAAAAAGTTTTGTTTAAAAGCAGGAACTAAAAAGGCGGATGAGATACATGATTATTATATAAAATTAGAGGAATTGATGCAAGAAACATTAAAAGAAGAATCTGAAGAATTAAGAATACAATTAGAAGAAAAAGATAAAAAGATTGAATTATTAGAACATAAACCACATACGCATGGATTTAATTATTATAAAAAGGGATATATTTATTTAATAAATGATTTTCTTAAGCCAGGTCATTATAAAATTGGTATGGCGACTGATTCTGAAAAAAGATTAAGATGTTTAAATACAGGTTCAAGTGAAAAATCACTAAGACTTTATTATGAAATTGAAACACATGATATTGAATTATATGAAAGAACAATTCAATCTATTTTACAACCCTTTAATATAAAAGGACGTAAAGAGTGGTTTTACTTTTCAAATAA